>NPIE01000001.1_pt3 | contig 38832 bp, 32 predicted proteins | sample 8637661 | NCBI WGS metagenome assembly NPIE01 (sample SAMN07420842, study PRJNA396082) | bioreactor metagenome | isolation source: sample BA12 brine-fed electro-methanogenic bioreactor BA | place: Japan: Kochi | collected 2016-12-09 | reverse complement strand
CCGACCCAGCCGCGCGTGAAACGGGCATGCAGGAAGGCGGCATAGATAAACCAGACGATAAGACTCCAGGTCTCTTTCGGGTCCCAGCTCCAATAGGTACCCCAGGCGTAATTGGCCCAGGCGGCCCCGGTAATAATCCCCAGGGTCAGCAGCGGAAAGCCGATCATGATCGCTTTGTAGTTGATGTCATCAAGCACCCGGGTACTGGGAAAAATCGACAGGATGCCGCCGGCCGGGTTGCGGCCGTCACCGCTTTTTTCCTCTTTGCCGACCTTGATCAGGTACATGATCGAGGCGCCGCAGGCCACGGCAAACCCGGCATAGCCGATAAAGCAGGTGATGACATGGTAGGTCAGCCAGTTGCTTTGCAGCGCGGGCACCAGCGGTTCAATGCTGTCGTTGAGGGAAAGCTGCGCCCAGGCCATGGAGATAAAGGCAAAGGGCATAACGAAAGCCCCCAGTGAGCGCTGCTTGTATTTAAGGTCGAGCAGCAGATAGACAAGCAGGATCGACCAGGCGAAAAAAACGATCGATTCATAGAGGTTGGACAAGGGCGCATGGCCGTACCCGAGGTTGATGGACTCGCTCCAGCGCACCCCGATGGCGGCGGTATTGAGAACGAAGCCCACCCAGGCAACAATCGTCGCGACGAAGCCGACATTTTTATTCTTGGTGGCGATGAAGGCGATGAAGAGGATCATCGCGATGAAATATCCGATGGTCGTGAAATCGAAAAGTTGAGCGCTGGTCATATTGTGTTTCCTCCGCAGCGGTGAGAGAGCTTAGCCGTTGATCTCTTTTTTGAGGTTTTCTTTCATGTCGTCAAAAGCCATTTCAAATGCAGCCTGGTTCCGGTGAGCGTTGCCGCCCATCATGATGCCGGAGCGTCCGTCCTCAAGGGGCATGATGCTGACCCAGACGCGCCGATGGCTGAGGAAGAAGGCGACGATGGAGCCGACGACCAGCAGGGTGCAGCCGATCCACACGACCCACACGCCGGGGTCTTTGGCGACCTGAAGACCGGTGTACTGGCGCTGTTCCAGGCCTGCCAGTGAGAAAATATAATCTCCGCCGCGCTGCTCGTCAAATTGCGGGAAGTTCTTCAGGACCGTAAATGAGCGCGGCGCCTGTCCGGCTTTCGTCACTTCGATGCGCGCGGCCGGTCCGAAATTCTGGAAATTTTCGGCAAAGTTGGTGACGCGCACCGTGGCGCCGCCGGGAAGCCGAGCGCTTTTGCCCTGCTCCAGGGTGTAGGTCTGCTTCTCGCCGCTGGCACGCTCGGTGGCCTCTATGGTGAAGCGCGGGTTGCCCGCCGGGCCATAGCTCGACTGGTAGAAAACAATCCCCTTGTAGGTAAGCGGGTCATTGACGATAACGGGGCGATCGGTGATGACTTTTTCCCCATTGTCGATAACCGTGATCAGGCTCTTGTATTCCTTGGGGCGCATGGAGCCTTCGTAGTAGGTCATCGAAAAGTCCTCGCAGCGAACGGTGAAACCAAGGTCGATCGGCTGGGGTTCGACGCCGCCGCGTTTCCACACCCGGCTGGTTTCGGTGCCTTCCACGATATTGACAAAGGCCTTGAACCCAAAGACATTTCCGATAATGGCGCCGATGAAGATAATCAGAATCGAGGCGTGGGTAATGTAGACGCCGAAACGGGCCCAGGCCATCTTTTCAGAGTAGAGGTGGATTTTGCCGTCCTGCTCGGTAATTCTCGGCTCGGCGAATTCCTTTTTCAGAAACGCGGCGATTTTGTCCCGCAGGTTTTCAGGCTTTTCCTTGGAGACCACCTCTTCCAGGGTCGACAGAGAGCGGTAGAAGGATTCGTCGGGAGTCAGGTTCGGGTTTTTCACCACCTTGAAGACCCGCGGCAGTCGTTTGATGGAGCAGGCGGTGAGGTTGATGGCGAACAGGGCCAACAGAGCCAGAAACCACCAGGAATGGTACATGTCGAAAAACTGCAGTTTTTCAAACAGGCGAAAAGTGGCTTCACCGTAAATGCGGATATACTCCTCCGGTTGCCTGTTCTGCTGGATGACGGTGCCGATAATGGACGTTGCCGCCAGTAGAATGAGGATGACGATGGTCAGTTTCAGAGAGCAGCAGAAATCCCAGATTGCGTTGATAAAAGATCGCTTTTGTTTGTTCAAGGTCAGTCTCCGGTAAAGTCATGGTGAGACGAGCACGCCGCAACCTGCAGGCACGCGTTCATTATTGGTACCGCTGTGTTTGCCGGGCGTCCTCTGTGATGATATTTCAAAGGGAGATTTCGGTGAGAACCGAAATGAGGGCTTTCAATGCAGAAGCACAACGGTGCGCAGAGATTGCAGGCTGAGATCGGGCAGGATCGTGCCGGTGATGAGAGGCGTTTTAAAAAAGGTCGGCGGGACCGGTTCCCAGGACTGCCTGGTTAAGGATACCGCCTTGTGCGGCGAATCCTTTGACGGAAGAGGTCCTGAAATCGATCCGGGCATGGCCAGATGGAAGGAGCCTTCCTGCTGCCCGTTGCATGCGGGGCAGTACGGGGTTGGCAGCCGTTGGCCCAGGACTTGGTGCGCCCCCGCGTTGAACAGCTGCATGCCCGCGTTACTGCACTCCGTTTCGGCGGGCACGTGTCCCCACAACAGCAGGCAGAATAGAAATGCAAAATAGGTTGTTAAAAGCCAGGGGCTGCGTCTTGCCACAAAAACCTCGCTATTTTGAGTGCAGCTCTTAATGTGATGCTTTTTGCAGAATCATCAATATAAACCAGTTGAAAAAAATTGACTACCCCCCAAACGCGTCTTTTCCTTCTGTTTTTGTGTATACACAACCTTGTCTTCAAAAGCCCCGGCGAGTATGATGACGTTTTCGTGAAGTAACAGGAAACGGATGAATTCAGGAGAAAAGATGGAGACATCCAGAACGCTGCGTGATGTTCTACGGGGTCTGGGGGGGCTGTGGCGCGGCATCTCCCTGTCGCGCGACGGTGAGCGCGATTTCGAATTCAAGCCCGATCTTCCCGGTGATCAACGTGAGCGGCTGCGGCAGTTGATGCGTGATTGCCTTGAGGAGCGCGGCGGGGAAATCTCGGCGAGGGCGCGCGCGGCCCAACTCGGACGGGCCTATATTGCCATGAATGCCGAGGGGCGCCTTCGCTTTCTGCGGCTGCTTGTGCATGAATTCCCACCGGACGCCGAACATCTGCGTACCCTTGCAAGGCGTCTGGTTGACGCCGGGGATCAGGATTCCTTCCTCGAAGCGCAGCAGCGGCTAAATGAGGCCATGGCGTCACCCGGCTTGCGGCTCCTGAGTCATTTCAATATCCTCCCTGCCGGAGTGAAGTTCCTGATCGATCTGCGTGCCGACCTGCTCGAATGGGGCGGCGAGGACAAGCGCCTGGCACACCTCTCCCACGAGCTGCGCGGCCTGCTTGCCACCTGGTTCGACCTGGGGTTTCTGCAACTGCAGCGCATCACCTGGGACTCATCGGCCGCATTGCTGGAAAAGCTCATTGCCTACGAGGCGGTGCATGAGATTCATTCCTGGAGTGATCTGCGCAACCGCCTGGAATCCGATCGACGCTGCTACGCTTTTTTCCACCCCGCCCTGGCTGACGAGCCGTTGATCTTCATCGAGATTGCCCTGGTCGAGGGGCTGGCCGGCAGCATTCAGGATCTGCTCGATCCCTCAGCCCCCGAGGTCGACCCGCAGCAGGCCGACACGGCCATTTTCTACTCCATTTCCAATGCACAGAAAGGCCTGCGCGGGATCAGTTTCGGCAATTTTCTGATCAAGCAGGTGGTCGATGACCTGCGGCGGGATTTTCCCGATCTCAAGACTTTTGCCACCTTGTCGCCTATCCCCGGTTTTACCCGCTGGCTGCAGAGAACCTGTGAAGACGAAAAGGAAGACCCGCAGGTGGAAGCCCTACTTCGTGCCGTTTCGGACTCTGCGGCACGGTTGGAAACGGAGAGCACCATCGAGGATGTCGTTTCATGCCTTGGCTGGTGGGAGGACGAACAGGTTGTGCAGTGGCTGCAGGAGCCCCTGGAGCGATTGTGCCTGCGCTATTTCCATCAGCAGCGCAGCGACGGCTTTCCCCTGGACCCCGTGGAGCGTTTTCACCTGGGCAACGGCGCGCGCATCGAACGAATCGACTGGCTCGGGGATATTTCGCCCAAGGGGATGCGCCAGTCCTGCGGCTTGATGGTCAACTACCGCTACAAGCTCGAAGAAATGGAAAAAAACCATGAGGCATATACCGGGGAGCAGCGGATTGTGCTCTCCAAGAAGCTGCGCTCGCGACTGGACGCCCAGGAGCGCGACCGCGGCGCGTTGCTGGGGCTGTGGAAAGGCCGCTGAAATGTTTGAAGAAGGCGCGATCTGATGGCCATCACCTTTTTGCGTTTCATCAATGACCTGAAGCTTCGCTGGAAGCTGCTGGTGGTGGTCCTGCCGCTGGTGATTCTGCCGCTGTTCGTTGTGGGGGGCGTGGTGGGCTACATCAGCTACGAGCAGGCCTATCGCGGCGTCACCCAGGCCAGCAAGGACGACCTCGACCACATGGCGCGCTTCACCATCGACCTGCTTGACAGCCATTATCAGCAGTTCCAGGTATACAAGGAAGATAAAAAAAAGGTGATACGTGGGGAGTTGGAAACTCTCACCAACCTCGCCTACAACCTGGTCGAATCTCAGCATAACCAGTATCGCAGCGGGCAGATTTCCCTGGAGCAGGCCCAGCACGAAGCGAAAAACGGCCTCAAGCGCGTCAACGTGGGGGAAACCGGCTACATTTTCGCCATGAATACGGACGGATTGCTCAAGGCCCATATCGCCCGTGAAGGGGAGAACATCTACGATGAGCAGGACGAAAGCGGTCGTCATTTCATCCGCGCCATGATTCAGGCCGCTCTCAGGTCCGAACCCGGTGACGTGCTTTTCATGGTCTACCCCTGGCGCAACGAGGTGCTGGGCGACCGGTACCCGCGCCAGAAAATCGCCGCCTATCGCTATTTTCCGCAATGGGACTGGATCATTGCCACCACCGGCTATCTCGAAGAGACCTATGAGGATCTCGATTTCGAGCGCCGCTCCATGGAAGATCTCAAGCAGAAACTCAAGAGCAAAAAGGTCGGACGTACCGGCTATATCTACTGCATGGATCTTGAAGGGACCCTGACCATTCATCCCGATGCGGAAGGGACCAATATTGCTGATTCCGTTGACTTTACCGGTAGACCTTTCGTGCGGGAGATGATTGAAAATCGCAATGGCTGGATCCGCTACCCCTGGCGCAATATCGGCGACGATCTGCCGCGGATGAAGATCGTGCGCTATCGCTATTTCAAGCCCTGGGACTGGATCGTCGCGGTGGGTTCCTATGAGGATGAGTTTTTCCATGAGGCACGCCAGATCAAAACCAGTATCCTGTCAAGCCTGATTGTGATCACCTTTTTTGTCGGCTTGACGGCTGTTTTCCTCGTGTTTCTCGCCGCTCAGGTGCTCACGACCCCCATCACACGGATGATGGATGCCATTCGCCAGGTTCGCAAAGGCCGACTTGATGTACGCATGAAAGTAGACAGCCGCGATGAACTAGGCGAGCTGGCGGAGGCCTTCAACCGGATGGCAGAAAGGCTCAAGAGCAATCAGGAGATGGAGGCAAGCCTGGCTCAGCAGGGCAAGATGGCCTCCCTCGGGGTGCTGTCTTCAGGTGTCGCTCATGAAATCAACAATCCTCTCGGCGTGATTCTCGGATACGCGGCTTACCTGGAAGGCAAACTCGACCAGGATGATCCTAAATTCAAGTACGTGCATGAGATCAAGCGCGAGAGTAAACGCTGCAAGAAGATCGTTCAGGATCTGCTCAACTATGCCCGTACGCCGCGTCCCGACCTGCGCGAAACCGATCTCAACGATCTGCTGGGACAGATCGTCGATTTCGCTGCCAACCACACCGACATGCACAATGTGAAGGTGCGCAAGGATTTCGCCGGTCACCTCAAACCGGTCCGGATCGACGGCGACCAGATCCGCCAGGTGGCCATCAACCTGATTCTCAATGCCGGCGCAGCCATGCCGGACGGCGGCCAGTTGACCGTTTCCACGCGCCGCGCAGGCGATGAATGGGTCGAGCTGGTGTTTGCCGATACCGGGTCGGGTATTCCGGCGGAGTATCTGGAAAAAATCTTTGAACCCTTTTTTACGACGCGCCCTAAAGGGACCGGTCTCGGCCTGGCGATCACCCGTCAGATCATCGAACTGCATCATGGCGAAATTCGTATCGACAGTACGCCGGGGCAGGGGACCACCGTGGTGATTCGGCTTCCCGCCGTGACCGGTGTGGAGCAGGAGGAATAAATAATTTATGGCGAAAAAACCGCGTATTCTGCTGATTGACGATGAAGAGGGGCTCTGCCGCATGCTCGAAGCGGTACTCGGTGACGAGGGCTACGAGGTGCGGGCCTATAATCGTCCGGTACCCGCCGTGAAGGATTTCGTCGCCGGCCGCTATGATCTGGTGATCACCGACATCAAGATGCCGGAGATGAGCGGTATCGAAGTGCTGCAGAAAATCAAGGAGAAAGATCCGGCCATCCCGGTGATCGTGATTACCGCCCATGCGACGGTGGATATGTCCATCAGCGCCATGCGCAAGGGCGCTTACGACATGGTGACCAAGCCCTTCGAGCCCGACGAGCTGCTTTTCCGGGTGAAAAATGCCCTGCGGCTCAACCTGCTGGCTTCCGAGAATCAGAGCCTGCGCGAGGAACTTGAAGGGCGCTTTCGTTTTGAGCGCATCATCGGAACCTCTGAAAAACTGCGAGCCGTGCTGGATAAGGTGGAAAAACTGGCGGTGCGCGACACTTCGATCCTGATCACCGGCGAGAGCGGCACCGGCAAAGAACTCATCGCCCAGGCGGTGCATTACAACTCACCACGCAAAGAGGGACGTTTTGTCGCCATCAACTGCGGTGCCCTGCCCGAATCAGTGCTGGAGAGCGAGCTGTTCGGTTACAAAAAAGGGGCATTCACTGGTGCGACCGAAGACAAGGAGGGGCTGCTGAAGGCCGCCGACGGCGGCACTCTTTTCCTCGATGAAGTCGGCAACCTGCCGATGAATGTGCAGAAGACCCTGCTGCGTTTTCTTCAGGAGCAGGAATTTCGGCGCATCGGCGACACCCATACCACCAAAGTCGATGTGCGGATTCTCTCCGCCACCAACGCCGATCTCAGGGAGGCGGTGAAAGCGGGGACCTTCCGTGAAGACCTCTACTACCGCCTCAACGTGGTCAATATTCACCTGCCGCCTCTGCGCGAACGCAAACCGGATATTGCCCTGCTGGCCGATCATTTCATCCGTGAGCAGAACGAACGATTCGGCACCCGGGTCAAAGGACTTTCCCCCGAAGCGATGGAGGTGGCTAGTGATTTTTCCTGGCCGGGAAACATCCGGCAGCTGCGCAACGCCATTGAGGGGGCTCTAGCCATGGAGAGCGGCGATTACATCACGCTTCCGACCCTGGCGCAGTTTATCGAGATCGACGAAACACAGCCGCGCGAGCGCGGGTCGGAAGAAGACTATTCAAGTGCGCTTTCGCAGTTTGAGACCAGTTATCTGAAAGAACTGCTGCGCAAGGCCCAGGGCAATGTGGAAGAAGCCGCCCGCCTGGCAGGCATGAATATGGCCACCATCTACCGCAAGCTGAAAAAGTACAATATCCGCAAGGAAGACTATCTTTGATCTTCCCAGGTTGCCGTTGCGGCCTCGCATAAATGCAAATGCCTCTCCCGGACGCTTTGCATTTTTGCGAATCATCTGTCTGAACCTCCTGGGATTTTCTTTAATTGTACGAAAATACAAGAGTTTTTTCTTCGTCCAGAAGGGCTGCGCTGACGGGATAGTTTCTGTTGCAGCGGCTCTTCCCCTTTGCAGAGATGCAAAACCTGTCCCGCTCCATTCTCAAGTCTTTCAAAGGCAATATGCCGACTTCATTGTCTTTTCGCGGAAGAATGAATTTTTCCCTGATTTGGAATGCCTCTTGCTCTATCTATCGCCAAGGCATGACGTCCACGCGGTTGCGTTGGCGACTCTTTGACTGTTTATTCTTTGCAAAACGGGCGAGCGCTTATGACAGACGACATTATCTGTCCCTTCTACGGTCAGGACGAAGATCTCTGCGACGTCGGTTGCGGCTATATCAGCCCCTCCGATGTACGCCAGATCATTCGCTACTGCCGCGCCCAGCATCAGGAGTGCAGCAAGTTCCAGGAGCTTGCCCAGCGGTTTCCCGAGCTTGTTGCTGATTCTCCGCCCCGATCTCCCGCACGTCCCCTGTCCCTTGAGACGGCGGTGATGAAAGACGGTGAGAGTTATCCTCCGATCGCCGCCCGCCAGATCAACCATGTGGAACAGGATGACGAACAGTCCATAACGTGTGATTCCGGCGGCGCCGGGATTATGAGTCTTGCTGCAGCCACGGCCAACCCCGTCCCCCTGGGGCTGTTCGGCTTCGGCATGACCACTGTGTTGTTCAGCCTGCGTCAGGCGGCGCTTATCCCTTTCGACCCCCTGATTCTTGCCGTCGGTCTTTTTTATGGCGGTTTGGCTCAGATCATTGCCGGCCTTCTGGCGTGGAGAAAAAATTCCACTTTCGATGCCACCTCCTTTATCAGCTACGGCCTGTTCTGGCTGACCCTGGTGGGGCTGATGGTCCTTCCACGGGCCGGCATCGGTGAGGCGCCATCAAGCCTGGCCATGGTCTCCTATCTCACCCTGTGGGGGATGTTTACCACCGTTATGGTGTGCGCGGCGCTGCCCCTGGGGCGCCTTATGGCTGCGGTTTATGCGCTGCTGGGGGTGTTTTTCTTCGGGCTGGCCCTGGGGGAAGCGGCTGAACTTCCCTGGCTGATCCGTCTGGTCGGCTGGGAGGGCGTGGCCTGCGGTCTGCTCGCCACCTATATCGGGTTCGCGCATGTAATCAACGACGTGTACGGGCGCCGCATCCTGCCGCGTTGATCTTTTCGCATTATTCCCGCCCCGTTACACGATCCATTCCTGCCGCTTTTTCCCTTTTTCTTTTTACTCCCCCCCTCTGGCGTTTTTCTCCTTCAACAAGGGCCTTCCCCTCTCGATTCGCTCCGTGTTCTACCCTCTTTTTGGAGAGAAGATCTACGGACCGATCGGTAACGTCATTGACATCATGGCCACGGTGGCGACGCTGTTCGGGGTAGCGACCTCCCTCGGACTCGGTGTCCAGCAGGTCAATGCCGGCCTCAACCACCTATTCGGGATTAAAAACCCCCGGCTACCCGATTAGCGCATTATTCTGCGATGTTGTAACTTGTCCTAACGCCGAATGGTTTGTTGTTAAAAGGTGGAGAAAGTTGCTCAAAGTGATTTTTGGCGAGGTAATGAATTACCTCTTCTCCACTGACATTTTCTGGGAGCCAACCGTATGTTGAGTTGTCAATAGGGGTTTTGTAATTTGTAAGTGTGGTTTCCCATAGCCTATGAATTTTAATGTTTGAGTTGATGTTTACTCCGCTTTGGTATGTGAACGCTGCGATTGGCTTGAACCCATTTCTGCTATATCTTTTTCTGGTTTCCCTTGGTGTTTTCCATTCATCAATTCTTTGGAGCTTAATTCTTTTTGTTATATTTTCCTCATATACCCAGAGAACTTGTTTGTGCTTGCTCATGCGTGGAGAATCAAGATGTTTTGGGTATCTAAAATCATCATGATTGTTATTTGATAATTTATTTATTTTTACAGATTTTAGTTTCAGATTATCGCTGACAATCTCGATGCAGCTTTTTGTGTCTATATTGAACCACTCCCTCCCATTGTTTGGAAAGTTGAGGTTTGTTAGATTTTGGCTTGCCTTTTCTTCGATTGCGTTACTTTGAGATCGATCTTTTACTTCAGTTTCGATTTCCCATGCAGCTTCATAGATTATTTCTGCGGGACTATAGCTATGCGCAATTGTTATATACTTATTTCCATATTTGCTTTTTTCCCATCCTAGCTTAATGCCAACGTCATATCTTGAATCACGAAATGCATAAATCCACCCCATAAACCCTCCTCATTTATTGCGCTAACGCCGCAAATCACCGGCGGAAAAAAGCAGAGCGAGGAAAGAGCGGCGCTTTTTGCCGTCCGAGTGCATTTGCCTTGTTAGGCATTTTGCTCGGTAAGCTTATCGGCAAGGTCGGAAATCTCCCGGTCGATACGTTTAATTTCAGCGACGATAGGTTTTGCCGTTTCTGGAGACTTTTCCAGCGCAAGCCTTAAAATGCTCATCCAGTTTAGGTTGTTCCTCGCCCTTGCGGCTTCAATTTGGTCAATCGGGTGGCTGGCTGTCTCTTCACTGGGCTGCCATTGAACTGATATAGAGAATTTTTCATTGACGAAACTGGCGACGCAGGACCTGTTGCTGAAAGCCCGGATAGTCTTTTTCTGAGACCAGGCGCCACTGGTTGGCGTCGAATTCGGGAAAGAAAGTGTCGCCGGTAAAGCTGCCATGAACATGGGAGAGGATCATGAGGTCGGCCACCGCAAGGGCGCGTCGGTAGATCTGCTCGCCACCGATGAAAAAGACTTTTTCCGCCAGGGTTTGCGCTATGGTCAGGGCTGAATCGAAATCAGGGCAGATGTGGATGTCGGCCTGGGGGGCCAATGTGCGGCTGACGACAATATTGTGACGCTGCGGCAGGGGCTTGCCGTTAAGGCTCTCAAAGGTGCGCCGTCCCATGATGACGGCTTGACCGAGGGTCAGGTCGCGAAACAGTCGGCGATCTTCGGGAAGATCCCAGGGCAGGTCGTTGTCGCGGCCGATCACGCCATTGTCGGCGATTGCGGCAATAATGATTTTTTCCATCGTGCAGACCTGCTACTTTTTAGGTGGCGGCGTGCGGCGCGGTTTGCGGCGGCGCCGTCTGCGCGGCCGCTGCGGTTTTTTGTCGTCGACCGGCATCGGTTTTTTCTCTGCCGCATCGATCAATTCCTGCCAGGCGGCAACCTGGCTGCGGTAGTCACCGCAGACTTCGCTCCAATCGGCAAGCAATTTCAGTGCGTGAGGGATCATGGGGTGGGTCAGCAGGCGCTGCTCGCCCCGCTGTCGGCGCCCGCGCGCCAGACGGAATATCCCGACCAGCAGCTCCCTGGCCTGGTGTGAGATTCCGCGCGCGATGCTGAAGTAGCGGCAGTGGGGTGACAGGATCAGTCCCGCGCGCCGCACGACTTCTGTGACGGGCATCGGTTCGTCCGGGGGGCAGGTGCGCAGAAATCGTTCCAGATAGAGAGCGGCAAGTACATAGGGTTCCTCAACCGGTCGCCCCTGCCGGTGATGGCGGTCGAGGATCTCCAGCAGAGCGAAGGTTCGTTCGTCCCCCCGATACCCGGCCAGCAGCGGCTCCAGTAGACCTGTCGCCGAGGCGTCCCGCAGGACCCGTCCCCCCACGCCATGGCGGAAGAGTTCCATGAGTTCTTCGCGTATGCGGGCCGGCGCGGCTTCCGCGATGATGGGTGCGCAGGCATAAATCCCTTCGCGCACCGACGCATCAAGGGTGAAGTCGAGGCGGGCACAGAACTCCAACGCTCGCAGCATGCGCACCGGATCTTCGGTAAAGCGCTCGGTCGGGTCGCCGATCACTCTTATCCTCCGTGCCTCCAAGTCCTCAAGCCCGCCGACATGATCGATCACGGAAAAATCAGAGATATCGTAGAACAGCCCGTTGATGGTAAAATCGCGCCGGAAGGCATCCTCCCGCGGCGTGCCGAAGACATTCTCCCGAAAACCAAAATGTTCCGCCGGATCCTCCGGCAACTCATCCTCTTTAGGTTTGCGACGGAAAGTGGCGACCTCGATCACTTTGCCGCCGGCAAAGCGAATGTGTGCCAGGCGGAAGCGGCGCCCTACCAGAAAGCAGTTTTTAAAGAGCTTTTTGACCTGGTTGGGAGAGGCATCGGTGCCGACATCGAAATCCTTGGGGCGACGCTCGAGCAGCAGGTCCCGTACGCTGCCTCCCACCAGATAGGCCTTGTGGCCGTGGCGGTGCAGGCGGTAGAGTACTTTGAGCGTGTCGGGATCGATCAGTTTGCGGGAGATGGGGTGGCGGTCGCGCGGCAGGCGGCGCGCTTCGCCCTGCTTTGGGTTGTGGGCGTTTTCGGCAATGCTCATTTGAATATCAGAATCGTCAGGTGATGGGATGGTTTCACAAATTTCGAATGTAGCAGATTGCCGGCTGGAATAAAAGTTACTTTTCTGCACACGAAAGACAAATGAAAGAGGCCTGGTATTTCATCGTCGGCAGGGGGTGCAGCTCTCCCCTGACAAGGGACGCTTTTCGCCATCCATGGCCGCTTGACTGGCGCCCTCCCTGGCGCCAGACACCCTTGTCAGGGGAGAGCTGCACCCCCTCGGTGGAAAACGCAACCGAATATGTTTTCATTCAAGCGTCAGGACAACATTTTATGTCCTTGAAGTCTGATATCAATCTGCTGGTGGTTCTCGGTGCGACCGCGACGGGAAAAACCCGGCTCGGGGTGCAGCTTGCGCAGCGGGTCGGTGGTGAAATCATTTCCGCTGATTCCCGCCAGGTCTACCGCGGCATGGACCTGGGGACCGGCAAGGATCTGGCCGAATATGGGGATATTCCCTATCATCTCATCGACATCGCCGACCCGGGTGAGGAGTATCATGTTTTCGCCTTCCAGCGCGATTTTTTTGAAGTCTTCGAAAAGATCGAAGGTCGTGGCCGTATGCCGGTCATGGTGGGAGGCAGCGGTCTTTACCTCGATGCCGTACTGCGTGGTTACCGGTTGATCGAGGTCCCTCCCGACCCGGAGTTGCGGGCCGAACTCGCAACCCGCTCCTTACAGTGGCTGCGCGAGCGACTGCTGGAACTCAAACCCCGTCAGCACAACACCACCGACCTGACCGATCGCGACCGGCTGGTGCGCGCCATCGAGATTGCGGAAGGGGAGCGTGCCGCCGCCCCTCTGCCGCCGCTGCCTTCTGTTACTCCGTTGGTGATCGGCATACGCTGGCCGCGTCCCGAGTTGCGGGCGCGCATCACCCGACGCCTGCAGCAGCGCCTGGAGGAAGGGATGGTTGAGGAAGTCGAGCGTCTGCACCGGCAGGGGGTCACTTGGGAGACGATGGAGTTTTACGGTCTTGAATACCGCTTCATCGCACGCTATCTGCGGGGAGAACTGAGTTTTGGCGAAATGCAGGCGCAGCTCAATACCGCCATTCATAAATTCGCCAAGCGGCAGGAGACCTGGTTCCGCCGCATGGAACGGCAGGGGATTGAAATTCACTGGGTCGATGGTTTTAATGATCCTTTCTCCCAGGCTTTGAGCCTGTTGGAGGAGGCGTGACCCCGGCCGCGGTGAACAAATACCAGCGGCGGCGCGCCGTGGCCGGTCCCTGGGCGCTGAGTGGAAATCACGGCAGATCGTTTGACGGCGTGGTGGTGGTTCCCGCTTTGGCCGAGGAGCAAAGTCTGCCCGAGACGCTGAACTCCCTGGGCGCCAACCCGGCACGCTGGCGCGAGAAATTTCTGGTCGTGGTGGTGGTCAACAACCGGTGCGATGCGCCGCAGCCGTGGCGGGAGCAGAACGGGCGCACCCTGACCCTGCTCGAAGAGGCCGGGGGCTCAGGTTTCGGTCTGAACCTCGCTTGGGTCGATGCGTCTTCCGCCGGACTCGAGCTGCCGGGCGGTGAAGGTGTCGGCCTCGCGCGCAAGATCGGATTCGATCTTGCGCTGGAATGTCTTGACTGGCGGGGAGATCCCCTGTGCGCCTCTCTCGATGCCGACACCCTGACCGACGGCAATTACTTCGAGGCGCTGATGGCGCACTTTCGCAACTGCACCTCAGCCGGGGCGGTGGTGCCCTTTCGGCACTGCCGCGGGGCGACGCCGGAACTTGATGACGCCATCACGCATTATGAGCTGTACCTGCGCCATTACGTGCTCGGCCTGGAGCTCGCGCGTTCCCCCTATGCCTACCACACCATCGGCAGCGCCCTGGCCTGCCGCGCCGAGGCCTATGTCGCCGCCGGCGGCATGAACCGGAGGAAGGCGGGGGAGGACTTCTACTTTCTTCAGCAATTGGCCAAAATTGGGGGAATAGAGCAGGTCGGGGGCACGATGGTTTATCCGGCGGCGCGTCTTTCAGCGCGCACTCCTTTCGGCACCGGACCGGCCCTTGCGCGCCTGCAGGATGGGGAGCTGGAAGCGGTGCGTTTTTCGACTCGGGAATCATTTCAACTGCTGGGCGCTTTTTTGCGAGCGGTCGAGCGGGCCGTCGAAGAGGATGTGGATGAGATCACTGCGCGGCTTGCCCCTCTCTCTCCGGCGCTGGCTGATTTTCTTGGGGAGTGCGGGCTGGATGGGTTCTGGAGCAAATTGTATCGCCAGCATCGACGCCCTGATGCGCGCCGTCGCGCTTTTCACCAGTGGTTCGATGCCCTGCGTACCCGGCGCATGATCTCCCGTATCTGCGATCATCACGGTTGGTGGGGGACAGCGGAAACGGTCATTCCGTCGCTGTTGACACATCTGGGCTTGCCAAGTAGCGGAAATGCTGATAATTATTTAAAAGTGCTTAGAAAATACCAAAAGAGTGAAGCCGGAGTCTGACACTCGGGATGACCGCCGGCCATGGCCATGATCCCCGCTGACGGAAAAAGGATCAAGATTATGCCCCGCACAGCACAGCAGGCCGATACCGACAACCCGACGGGCGATCGCCGCAGGGACTTGCGCAAACCCTTGCTGGTGCAGCGCGTGCGCCTTGACGACGGCCGCAGGGTTTTCTTCGGATACGCCAAAAACATCAGTCAGAACGGCATGTTCATTTCCACCGTCAACCCCCGGCGCCAGGGGGAGCAGTTTGATGTGGAGATGACCCTTCCCGCGCCTCTCGAAATGCCGCTGTCCTGCCGCTGTGAAGTCGCCTGGACACGGGATTTTCGCAAGTCCTCCGATCTTGAGCCCGGCATGGGGCTGCGTTTTCTTGATCTGCCGGATGAGCTGGCCGCGAAGATCGGTGCCTGGGTCGAGGCGGACGAAGCACGCTCAGAGTGAAGTTTCTGGATGATTTTTTCGCTGCCGGGGCTGAGACTGTCATCGGCGACGGCAGGGATGCCATCCGTCGTGCCGTCGTTCAGGCGTGGCAGAAGGCCACCGATTTCTATGATCTCGGCAGTTTGCCGCTGCCGGAGATCGATTTCGGCCTGCGGGGGCGTTGCGCGGCACAGGCAGGGTGGCGTATGTCGGTGCACCGGGGCAGCCGCAAGGCATCGCAGCTTCGTTTGCGCTTCAATATGCAGGCCTACGCCGCTCATCCCACCGAAATGCTCAATGACACCGTTCCTCATGAGATCGCCCACCTGATCGTCGTTCTGCGCTGTGGACCGAAATGCCGCCCTCACGGCGCCGAGTGGCGAAGCGTCATGCAGGAGTGCTTTGCCCTCGAACCGCAACGCACCCACAGCCTGCCTCTCAAGCCCTCTCGAACCCTCCCCCGTGATTTTATCTATGTCTGCAAGTGCCGTAAGCACTACCTGACCCGTATCCGTCATGGCCGGATCGCGCGGGGGCAGAGTGTCTATCGCTGCAGGGCCTGCGGCGACATTCTCCGGCGCAGCGACTGAGCGGGTTTTTCAGCCTCGCACCTGCTGGCGCAGCGCCAGATCGATCAAAACCAGGGCGGCAGCCGTTTCCACGATCGGGACTGCCCGCGGCACCACGCAGGGGTCGTGCCTTCCCTTGGCCGCCAGTTCAATCTCCTGCCCTTCGAAATCAGCGCTTTTCTGTGTTTTGCCGATGGTGGCTACAGGCTTGAAGGCGACCCGGAAGATGACGGGCTCACCGTTGGAGATGCCGCCGAGTACCCCGCCTGAATGGTTGCTGACGGTGCCGAGGCGCGTACCTTTCCTGACAAAGAGGTCATTGTGCTGCGAGCCAAGCATGCGGGTGCCGGCAAACCCCGAGCCGATTTCAAACCCCTTTGTCGCCGGCAGCGACAGCATGGCCTGCGCCAGCTTGGCTTCCAGCTTGTCGAACACCGGCTCCCCCCAGCCTGTGGGCACGTTGCGGCACACGCAGGTGACGACGCCGCCGATGGAATCCTGCGCTTCCTTGACTTCAAGAACACGCTCTTCCATGCGCCTTGCCGCTTCCGGGGCGGGGCAGCGGGTCAGCGTTGCATCGACTTGAGGGCGGGAGATTTCCAGGGGATCGACCTCGGGCGCTTCGATATCGCCGATGGCGCTCACCCAGGAGACGATCTCCACTCCCCATTTCTCCCTTAGAATCTTTTCCGCGATGGCGCCGGCCGCCACCCTTCCGATAGTCTCCCGCGCACTGGAGCGTCCGCCTCCGCTGGCGGCGCGGATGCCGTATTTCATCTGGTAGGTATAGTCGGCGTGGGAGGGGCGCGGCACACGGCTCATCTCGCCGTAGTCGCCGGGGCGCTGGTCCTTGTTGCGCACCAGCAGCCCGATGGGGGTGCCCAGCGTCAGTCCGTTTTCAACACCTGAGAGGATTTCGACCCGATCGGCCTCCTGGCGGGGGGTGGTCAGGTCGCTCTGCCCCGGGCGTCGCCGGTCAAGCTGGGTCTGAATGTCGGCTTCGCACAGCGCAAGCCCGCCGGGGCAGCCGTCGACCACTGCGCCGACGCCGATGCCGTGGGATTCGCCAAAGGTGCTGACCTGAAAAAGCGTACCGAAGGAACTGGACATAATCATCACTCCTGATGCGGATTGGGAGGGAGATTATAGCCGATTTGCGGGGAGAGACCGAGAAAAAACCTTTTAACGCAGAGACCCAGAGATTGCAGAGGCGCGGAGAAAGGAAAAACTCTGCGCCTCTGGGTCAAGGGTATGTCGCGGCGTAGCCTGGGATCGCGGCTTCTATGACAAGGGTGTCTGGCGCCAGGGAAGGCGCCAGTCAAACGGCCAGGGATGGCGAAAAGTGTCCCTTGTCATGGAAGCCGCGATCTCGGGCGGACCAGTATTTACACCACCTGCTCCATGGCCCACACGCCGCAGGGGCAGATGCCGGCGCACAGGCCGCAACCGATGCAGACATTGTCGTCGGAGACGTATTCAAAAGTGCCGTCGTCGTTTTCCAGGCGGCGGATGGCTCCTTCCGGGCAGGATTCCAGGCACATGGAGCAGTCGCGGCAAGTCCCGCAGCTAATACAGCGTAGGGTCTCGTCCTTGGCGTCGGTGACGCAGAAGCGGCCGCGGTTGCGCGGTTTGAAAAGTTCCTTGGACAGGCAGCTCTGGTTGATCATCTCCGGCTTCTGGATGGGCACCGGTTGGCGCCCCGCCAGGTATTCGTCCAGGTAGAGGGCTGCCTCCCGGCCGGTGCCGATGGCGTGGGTCAGCAGGCCGGGCGCGAGGGTGTCGCCAATCGCAAAAACTCCGGGAGCCCGAACGACCTGGCCGCAGTCATCGACGTCCATCATGCCGCGATCGGTCAGCCATTGGCGCGGAACATAGGAGAGATCCGGACGCTCGCCGATGGCAATGATCACCATATCGGCTTCGATCAGCTCACCGTCTTTGGTCCACAGCCCTTCAGGGGTGACTTTTTCGGTGAACACCGGCCAGCGGATATCGCCGCCGAGCGCTCTGACCTGGTCGATTTCCTTCTGATAGGCGGCCGGACGCTGAATGTCGATGGCGGTCACTTTCCTCGCGCCCATGGCGTAAGCCCCGAGACAGACATCCATGCCGGCATTGCCGGCGCCTATGACGATAACCCGGTCGCCGACTTTCGGCTGCTCGCCGTTATTGATCTGCTTGAGAAAATCGAGTCCCTTGACCATGCGTTCATGTCCGGGGAAGGGGATGACCACTGGATTGTGAGCCCCCGAGGCGATGACGATGGCGTCGTACTCTTCCCGGAGCCGGGAGAACATTTCGCTGTCGACGCAGGTGCGGGTCCGGATGTCAATGCCCAGCGCCTTGATCCGTTCGATCTCCCTCTGGAGAGATTTCTCCGGCAGTCGTTCCGTGGGGATCGCCTGGCGCAGTTTGCCGCCGACTTCTTTATCGGCCTCATAGATTGTGACGTCGTGGCCGAGAAGTTTGGCCTGCCAGGCTGCTGAAAGACCTCCGGGACCGCCGCCGATGATCGCCACCTTTTTCCCGCTGTCCGGTTTCGGCGCAGGAGAGGCGGCTTCCAGCGAGAGGCGCCCCAGTTCCTTCATGGCCACCGGTTTGTCGATATAGCGGCGGCTGCAGGCGTCCATGCACAGGTTGGGGCAGACCTCGCCGCAGACGCTGGCGGGAAAGGGCGAATAGTTGAGGACCAGTTCGAGCGCCTCTCTCACCTTGCCCTGCCGCAGCAGGTTGATGCGATCCTGGGTCGGAATCTGAGAGGGGCAGGACACCTGGCAGGGCGCGCCGAAGCGCTTGTCCTGCCAGCGCGGGATTTTGAGGCGATCCTCGCCGGTGTTGACCAGGTTGGCGATATGGGCGTAGTCGTCCACCACCACGTCTCCGAAGATGCCGCCTTCGACCCATTTGTCGTGCCGGAATTCGCGGATGGAGATGCGGCTGTGGATATTGCGCTCTTCGTAGCTCTTGGCCACGATTTTTTTCCACTGGGAAAAATCGAGCAGCGACTCCAGCAGGTGGGGACGACCGATTTTTTCCAGAAAAAGCGGCAGCTCCTGGTCGAGATAGGTGCGATCAGCGTCATCGAGATCGAGCAGCCACACTTCGTTGGAAAGCCCTCTCACAGGGCCTCGCACATAGATGGTGCCCCCCACCATGCCGACGCAGCTGCGGTCGCCCAGAACCGAATCGTATCCCTCGCAGTCGATGCCGCAGATAACGCCGATGCCGCCGCCCATGAATTCGAACGAGAAGGAGCCGGTGTTCTTTAGCACCCACAGCTCCGGCGGTTCATAGGCCGGGTCGTGCTTCATCAGCGAGCCGGAACGCGCTCCGACCCGCCCTGCAACCCGGATTACGCCGCTGGCGGCACAATGCGCGGTGGTGTCGCCGCCGTCGCCAAGGATGGTCAGGTTGGCGCCGGCATTGAGCCACCCGGCATCGGCAGGCGCTGAGCCATCGACAACGATCTCGGTCCCTTCCAAGCCGAAGGATCCAACCCGCTGGCCGGGATTTTTGACCCGGAAGCGCAGCGGCGACCCGTCGCCGGTCCACAGGGGGCCCCCGATGTTGTGATGCCCGGATGAGAGTACCTCGAATTCCGTCTCCCCTTGCTCGAGGGCGGCATAAATTTTCTGCAGCAGCAGTTGGGTTGAAATACGCTGCTTCTTCTCATCAAAACCGACTATTTGAGCTGCCATTTTCTACTCCTCACGAGACCTAGCACACATACTGAATCTGCAACCGGTCGGCGACCGCCTTATCGGTGGCTACCAGGGCGTCGGAGCGGCCAACGGGCAGGGCGCTGTTGCCGATCGGCGCCATCAGTTTCTTGAATTCCTGATCCATGGCCAGGAAGTAGTTGACGATGTTCTGCGCCACTTTTTCCGGGTCGAGCCGGTGCGCCAGCGCCGATTCCTGGGTGGTGATTCCTACCGGGCACAGGCCGGTATTGCAGGCATTGCAGCGACCCATGTCGTTGCCGACGCAGCCGGCCATCTGCAGGATCAGCTTGCCGGTAAAGACGCCGTTGGCGCCCAGGCACATCATCTTGAAGGCATCGGCCGCGAGATCGCCGGTCTTGCCGAGGCCGCCCGCTGCCCACAGGGGGATCTGCCCCTGGCGTCCCTGGGTTACGGCAGCCAGGTAGCAGTCGCGCAGCTTGCTGACGATGGGATGGCCGGTGTGGTCGAGGGACACCTCATGGGCCGCTCCCGTGCCCCCGTCGATGCCGTCGAGAAAGAATCCGCCGACAATGTTGTAAGGGTCGCGCACCAGGTTGTTGAAGACCGAAACACTGGTGGCGGAAGCGGCGACCTTGATCGCGACCGGCACGCGGAATTTAAAGGCGGCATTGAAGGAGAGAAACATCTTCTGCACGCTCTCCTCGATAGAGTAGAGGCCCTGGTGATTGGGGGGACTGAGCAGGTCGGCTTTGGGAACACCGCGGATAGACTGGATATGCCCGGCCACCTTCTGTGCCTGTAGCAGTCCGCCGTCGCCGGGCTTGGCGCCCTGACCGATCTTGATCAGCACTCCGGCCGGGTCCTCGACCATGCTCGGCATAGTTTTGACGATGCGGTTCCAGCCAAAGTGGCCCGAAGCGATCTGCAGGATCATGTATTTGAGGTAGCGGCTCTTGAGCAGCCGCTCCGGCACGCCCCCTTCTCCAGAGCACATGCGCACCGGCAGGCCGCACTCCTCGTTGAGGTAGGCGGTCGCCATGGCGGCCCCTTCCCACATACGCCATGAAAGCGCCCCGATGGACATGTCGCCGATGATCACCGGGTAGATCCAGTTGACCGGCGGCGATTGCCCGGAGGGAGCAAGTCTGCCGTCCTCGGTGACGCGAAAAGCGAGCTGTTCCGGCGGCAGGATGCGGCCGAAGGGTGCCAGCAGGTCGAAGGTGTGGCGCTGGGCATCGAGGCTCGGGTCGGTCATCTGAGAGATGCGCCCCACCCGGATGCGGTCGAGGGTGCGCACGCTCCCCTCGAGATTTTTGCGGCCGCCGCGCTTGATGGAATCTCCCCCCAGGCAGCGGGTGATCACCGGGTGGCGCGTATCGGGGTTGCGCACCGGCCCGATGGCGTCGTTGGGGCAGACTTTTTCGCAGATGCCGCAACCGCGGCAGTAATTGCGGATGGATTTGGCCTGGCGGATGACGGGCACCGCCGAGAAGCGTGCCTTCGGTTCGGGAAATTCGCTTTCGGACCAGATCATACGGCGTCTCTCGACCTTCGGCTCGATGGCGCGAAAGGAACAGGCCGCCACGCAGGAGCCGCACAGGGTGCAACGGCTGGCGTCATATTCGACCTTCCACGGCAGATCGTTGGGGGTGACGTCGTTGACTTTCATTGCTTCCATCGTTGAACCTCCAACTCGTTATCGATCACCACGATTTCGCGCTCATGGGGATAGATGTCTGTCTCCCAATTACGGTCGGGCAGAACTTCGTTGATTCCGCACACTTCTGAAGAGATGATCACTTTATCTTCGGAGCGGCCGACGACCACCGGGCGCAGCTTCTTGGCGTCGCAGCAGGTGAACAGGGTGTTGTCCGGCAGCACGCCGATGATCGTGTTGGGACCGTTGATTTCCAGGTGCGCCAGGGACTGGCGAATCGCGAAGAGCTGGTCGCGGTCCTCCCGGCGAGTTGCTTCTTCAAAGGGTAGGGGGGTGACCACGTGCTTGAAGTAAGGCAGCGGCCAGCCTAATTCGCGATGCACATAGTGCAGGGTATAGAGAAAGCACTGGCTGTCTGATTCGAAACCGGTGTAGCCGCGATGCAGGCTGCGCTGGAACTCCTTGTTCTTCTGGTAGAAAGTATTTTCGCCATTAGCCAGTGCAGTATATCCCTGCAGGAAGAACGGGTGAGCGGCGTAGCGCACGATGTCGTAGTTGGTGTTCTGACGGCACTGGGCGGTGATCACCTTGGCGGTGAACTGATCGTCGGGCTCCCATAAATTGAAGTAGGTCCCGATGTCTTTCGGGTTGCCGATCTCCTTGAGAGTCACGACATCTGGCCAGAAGGAGTAGACAAAACCCTGGTCGTCCTCCTCCAGCGCAAAGCGCAGCTTCAGGCGCATATCGAGCAGCAGTTCCTCTTTCTCTTTCTGGCTGGCTTTTCGGTAATGGCGCGGATAGTTGAAGGTCTCGAACACGTAGTTGGGCATAGCAATGATGTCGAGGCCCGGTTCGTTGTTGGTCTCAGGCACCCATTGCAGGACACGGCTGAAGCCGGCTTCGTGCAGAATGTCTTCGGCGCGCTTGAGTCCCTCATCGGTGCAGGCCAGCGAGAGGGTCGGAAGATTCTTGTAGTTCTTGAAGATCCCGCCCAGGTCGTGCATGACCATAGCAAAGCCGGAATTGTCATGCCCTTTCTGCTGCGACTGCATCAGTAGCAAGGCCTGACTTGGATGCAGGTAATCTACACTTTTAATGGCACCAATACGGCACATGTCTACTGTCCTCCCAGGATTTGGTTTCTGCCACACCGGTGGCGGTCAGGCGTTAAGGGGTAAACAATGGTACACAATTAAACGTAATTTTTATCTAAAAGCAAGTAATGTGCCTCTGTTGGTATTTGGTGCTTTCTTTTTTTGTTTTTTGTTGTGATATCAAAATTTTAATTCACAAATAGAGGGTTTTTTACGTTGTTTTTCTCAGGGTTCTGGCATGGTTTTGTGTTTTTCAGAACAAGAGCTTTTCGTATACGTGCTCTGTGTGAGTATTTATGTGCTCAAAAAAATCGGGGCGAGAGGGCTGGCGGGGAGAAAGGTAAAGCAGGGACTGTGCCGTACAGGGAGATGGGGAGATAGGGGTTTTCTGACTGTGTATGCCGGGCACCGCTGCCGCTATTTTTGGCAGCGGTGCCCGGGGATTGGGCAGGGCAATAAAAAACCCCGATCCGGGGATCGGGGTAAAGGTGGCAGGCCAGGAGGGACTCGAACCCCCAACAGCCGGTTTTGGAGACCGGTGCTCTACCAATTGAACTACTGGCCTGTATTTGCATTTTGTTGTAATTAGATCAACTCAATCCAACCATGAGGATCGTTGCGCTGCCCGTACTGGATGCCCGTCAGGGTTTCATAGAGTTTGAGCGTCAGTTCGCCGACCTGGTTGTCTCCAACCGAAACCGTCTCGTCTCGATAGGTAAACTGCCCCACCGGCGATACCACCGCAGCGGTACCCGTGCCGAAGGCCTCCTTGAGGCGACCGGTGCGGGCCCCCTCCAGGATCTCATCGACGCTCAGGGCGCGTTCCTCCACCTCAATTCCCATGTCCTTGATCAAGGTGAGGATCGAACGCCGCGTGATTCCGTCGAGAATGGTGCCGTGCAGCGGTGAGGTAATTACCTTGCCGTCGAGGTAGAAGCAGATGTTCATGCTGCCGACTTCCTCGACATATTTGCGTTCCACCGCATCAAGCCACAGAACCTGATCGAATCCCTTGGCGGCGGCCTCCATGGAGGCGCGCAGGCTGGCCGCATAGTTGCCCCCGGTTTTGGCTTCGCCCGTGCCGCCTGGTGCGGAGCGCACGAATTGGTCGCTGATCCAGATTTTTACCGGGCTGAAGCCGCCTTTATAATAGGCGCCCACCGGGGACAGGATCACATAGCACAGGTAGGTATCCGACGGTTTAACCCCCAGGTAGGGATCCGTGGCGATCATGGTCGGGCGGATATAGAGGCTGGTGCCCTCATTGTGAGGAACCCAGTCAGCTTCAAGTCGTACCAGCTCTTTGATGGCACTGAGGAAGAACTCTTCATCGACCTCGGGCATGCACATGCGGGTCGCGCTGCAATTGAACCGTTTGATGTTGTCGGCCGGGCGGAACAGGGCGATCTTCCCGTCAGGATGGCGGTAGGCCTTGAGCCCCTCGAAGATCTCCTGGGCGTAATGCAGAACGGCAGAAGCCGGATCGAGGGAGAAAGGGCCGTACGGCTCAATGCGGGCCGAATGCCAGCCTTTGCCCGCCTGGTATTCCATCACGAACATGCGATCGGTAAAGATCTGGCCGAAGTTGAGCTTGCCTTCGTCCTGGGGTTTGGTCTTGGGGTGAGACAGGGGGAGAGTCTTCAGTTCCATTTTCAGCGCTTCCTCCGGCGGTATGGATCAGGCGGTTAAATGAATCGGCAATTTAGCACAGTCCCGGGTTGCCATCAAGAAATTAGGAGACGGAGAGAGCTGAAGACATAACGATGGCGCGAAGCGGGATTCAAGGAATGGAAATCGCCCGAGTGGAGAATTATTTCGGAGGGCGGGAAGTATCCTTTCCGGCAGGTGGATTGTAGAGCAGATCCTGCATGTTGTTTTTCATCTCCTCTTCGCGGAACCGTTTGAGCATCTGGTGGTATTCGGCCTGGTCCGCCAGATCGTTGGTGCGGTAGCCTATTTTCTGAAGTTTCCAGAGGTCTTCCATGTCTGTTTTCTCCTGGTAAGAGATAAGCCGAAGCAGGTTGAACGGATGGTTGTTGATGAGAAAGTGGACTTCGGATATCGTGAGGGTATCAGATCTGCATTGTTATGCAAGGGAAAATTTACTACTTATGTTATTCCGGGAAGAGTGAAAAATGGAGCCACTGGGGGTGCGGCCTGCGAAACTATCGGTTGGAGAAGATTTGTCATGCAGTATAAAGAACTGGAGCAGGCCCTGGACGTATTCGCCCTGACCGATCGCACCACGTTGCAGGAGATCAAGAAACGTCACAAAAATCTGGTGCGGCGGCATCATCCCGATGCGGGGGATCAGCCCGATGCAGAAAAAATGAAAATGATCAATGCCGCTTACCGGGTTCTGATGCAATACTGCGGAAAATATCGTTTTTCCTTTTCCCGCGAAGAATTCTACCGCCAGAATCCGGAAGCGCGCCTGCGGGATCAGTTCGGGGATGATTTTATGTGGGGCAAAGAAAAGTAACCCCGGGAGGAGACACTCCGCCCTACCTGGTGTTCGACCCCCTCGGCCAGGCTCAGGCTCTTACCCGCGACCATGCCCGGGGCGTGGACAGGGCCGCGGCTTCAATCTCAATATGCCTCTGCCGGAGCAGTTGGAGGCGGGGCAATATCAAGAAGCGCTCGACAAGGCGCTGCGCCGTATCGAGCGTTTCATCCCTGCGCATCTGGTGGTGTGTCTCGGTCTCGATACCGCCAGGGGCGATCCGACGGGCACCTGGAATCTGACAGCGCGCGACTTTGAATTGAACGGACGCGCAATCGGGTCTCTGGGATATCCCACGCTGGTTGTTCAGGAGGGGGGCTACGGCAATCGTTCCATCGGTGTCAACGCCCGGCACTTTTTCAGCGGGTTGCGAAGTGGAGGCCTTGGCGGCAGCCCGGCTTCCTATTGCCCCGCGAGGTCGGATTCAGGATCGGCCCCCGCCTTGCCCGTCCGCCAGAAAAGGGGAGATGCCAGGTAGATCAGGGCACTTGCGTAGGCCATGACAAGCGGGGCCATATAGAGATCGCGGCGCACCCCCTGGGCCAGCAGGACGAGAAACGTTGCCAGCACCAGAACCCGCACGATTTTGGGAACCCGGGGCAGGATGGTGCGGCCGAAGTGGGCGTAGGGGACGCGCGAAACCATCAGTGCAGAGGCAATGATTACGGTTGCGGCGTTGATCAGTTCGCTGGGAATCAGAATGCAGGAAACGCCCGCCAGCAGGGCCGCCGCCGGTGACGGCAGGCCGGAAAAGTTGGTGACCCCACCGGCAATCCCGTCGCGGCGTTTCTCTCTGACGAAGCGCACCAGACGATAAACCACTGCCGCCAGGTAGATGACCGCAATCAGCGCGCCCAGGCTGCGGTGGGTAAAGGTCACGGCGACGATCAGGCCGACCGTAAAGCCGAAGCTGGTGCCGTCGGCCACATCATCGAAAATTTCACCCCTGGGGGTCGATCCCCAGCGTTCCGCCGCACGGCCGTCGAACAGGTCGAGAAACTGCCCCAGAAAGACCAGCCCCAGCGCATAAACGGGGGGATGGCCGGCAAGCACCACCCAGCAGCCGGCGAGGCCGCAGATCAGGTTCATGATGCTCAGGATGTTGGCGTACCAGTAGTTGGGGATCAGCTTGAAGAAAGTGGAGCAGAAGGCCAGGGCGGTACAGATCGCCATCAGCGGCTGAATGGTGCGGCCGAACAGGGGCAGCGGACCGTAGATGTATTCCAGCCCCACCACGATCAGCAGCACCACCACCAGGAAGGTTTTGGCCTTGCCGAACAGGTTGGCGGCTTTGATTTTGATGAAGTGCCGCGAAAACTGCCCGGTGATGTCGAACAGAAGGAAGAGGCCGACCAGTACCGGGTTGAGCAGGTTGATCCAGGCCATGTAGACCAGCATGGGGGAATACATCAATTTATCCGAAAACGGATCGATCGATTCCCCTTCCTCGGTATGCAGATCGCACTTGCGGGCGATATCGCCGTCGGTGATGTCGGTGATCATCCAGAAGGTGAAGAAAAAAAAGCACAGCTTGGGGAACCCCATGTGCAGCAGCAGTACGGACACAAACCCCATCGGATAACGCGCCCGACTGATGGCGTTGGGGTGCAGCCACTTGTGGCGGCGCACCCAGGCCACCTGGGCCGGTGTGCGCATGAAGTAACTGACGGCAAAACGCTCCGCGCCCAGCATGATGAGAACGGGAAGGCCGATTTCCAGAAAGATGGTGGAAAAGGGTGTCATGGCAGATTGCTGTGCTCCGTAGTTGGATGGTGAGGGCATTGGGCTGTCAGGGCTCTGCGTAGCCCAGCGGCCGGTCTTCTGTCAACCTCAAAATGATTCTGCGCTGATCGGTTGCTTACCCGGGAAACAGGGAAAAATCGCCAACCCCGGGTATCCTGATTCTTATTCTAACATATGGGCAATGATTCATCAGGTCTGCTCGACAGGGCCGCAGGCACGGCTGTTGAGTCCTGGGGGTGCTGTCTGAGCCGCAGGCGAGTTTGTCACTGAAAACGATACCGCCGTGCCCTGCGGTCCCACCTGAACCGTTCTACATATTGAAAAAAGTGCCGTTCTGAAGATATCTTCAATTCCCTCATTTTTTTGATTGACAGCGGTGCAGGCCGGGCGTATATGAGCAATTAACGATAGACGTTCAGGCCCGGGGAATCGCAAGACGCGCACGCTTAAAAGTGACCCCTTTTAGCCGCAGGCCGCCAGGCTGCCCGGGACCGAAGACGCCTTCGCTCCTCCTTCGGGAGGCACGATCACTCAAGGCAACGATAAAGGGGTTACACATGAATATCGCACTCTCCTTCAATCTGAAGGCGGAGGCCGAAGGCGTGCAGGATACTGCGGCCGAGCCTCCCCTGGAACCTCCCTCCGAACCTCCCGACGATCTCTACGCCGAATGGGACGACATCCACACCATCAATGCGGTGGCCGATGCGCTGCGTTCGCGCCATCGCGTGACCCTGGTCGAGGCGGATACCGGCGCATTTGAACGCTACCGCCTGCTGCGGCCGGACCTGGTCTTCAATATTGCCGAAGGTCTGCATGGAGTCAGCCGCGAAGCGCAGATTCCCGCCATGCTCGATATGCTGGGGCTGCCCTACACCGGCAGCGATCCCCTGACGCTCGGCCTCTGCCTCGACAAACGCCGCACCAAAGAAATCCTCGCTCATCACCGCGTCGCGACCCCGCGATTCGTGGTGGCCTCCTCCATGGCTGAGATCCCCGCACGGTTCAGCTACCCGGCCATGGTCAAGCCGACCCTGGAGGGTTCCAGCATGGGGATAACCGATCGGGCACTGGTGCGCAACCGCCGCGAGCTGGTGCGCCAGGTGCAGTGGGTGCTGGAGACCTACCGGCAGCCTGCGCTTATCGAGGAGTTTCTGCCGGGACGCGAATTCACCGTGGCCATGCTCGGCAACGGCTCTGACCTGCGCGTGCTGCCCATCGTCGAGATCAATTTCGACAGTCTGCCCTCCGGCGTCAATCCCATCTACTCCTACGAAGCAAAATGGCTGTGGGATCAGGAACAGGACCCCCTGCAGATCTTCACCTGCCCGGCACAGCTTGAACCGCTGCTGCGCCGCCAGATCGAAGTACTGTGCAGGCGTGCTTTTGCCGCTTTGGGCTGCCGCGACTGGTGCCGCATCGACGTACGCCTCGATGGGCGCGGCCTGCCGCAGGTCATCGAGCTCAACCCCCTGCCCGGCATCCTGCCGCGTTCCGAGCAGAACAGTTGCTTTCCCAAGGCGGCGCGTGCGGCCGGGCTCACCTACGACCAGCTGATTCTGGCCGTGGCCGATGCCGCTGTCACGCGGCTCAACCTGCACGAACAAGGGGGGTGCAATGAAAGTCGCGGTCTGCTTTAACCGGGCTGTGCAGAAACCGGCGCAGGGCGAGGCTTTCGACCGCATTTCCGAGCAGGGCGCCGAGAACGAAGCGCAGGCGGTGGCCGGCGCTCTGGGCGAACTCGGCCAGGTCCCGCAGCTGGTGGCGCTGGGTACGGATATCTCTGCGTTCGTCGCTGAGCTGCGCTCGGCGGCGCCCGATCTGGTCTTCAACCTGTGCGAAGGCTTCTGGGGGCGCAGTCGCCAGGAGATGCACATCGCCGCACTTCTTGATCTGCTCGATCTGCCTTTCACCGGCAGCGCTCCCCTGTGCCTGGGGCTCACCCAGGACAAGGCGCGCACCAAGGATCTGCTCGCCCATCATCAGCTGCCCACCCCCAAATATCAGGTGGTCAAGCTCGGCGACCAGTCTCTCCGCGTGCGCGACCTGACCTACCCCCTCATTGTCAAACCCCGTTTCGAGGACGCTTCGCTGGGAATCTCCAACGACAGCGTGGTGGAGAACGAGGCCGAGCTCCGGACGCGCATTGCCTATGTGCATCAAACCTATCGACAGGGCGCGCTGGTGGAAGAGTTCATCGAGGGTCGTGAGATCAATGTTGCCGTTATCGGCAACGGCCCTTTCGAGGTGCTGCCCCTGTCGGAAATCCGTTTTCATTCCGAGCTGGTCCACCCCATCGTCAGCTATGAAGGGAAATGGCTTGAGCAGTTCCAGGGGTATCGGGGAACTCAACCGGTGTGTCCGGCGTCCATCAAAGGGCGCGACGCGATGCTGCTCCGCGATACGGCGCTGCGCGCCTGTAAGCTCATGGAGTGCCGCGATTACGCCCGCGTCGACATCCGTCTTCGGGACGGCGTGCCTTACATTCTCGAAGTCAACGCCAACCCGGATATTTCACCCGATGCAGGTCTGGCGCGCTGCGCTGCCGTGGCGGGCATGAGTTATCCGCAGTTGGTCCGCCGCATTCTGGAGATGACCGTTCAGCGAAAGGAGGCTAGCCGTGCGTAATCTCAATGCAACCGATGTGCCCGATCTTATCCGGATTCTTGAAACCACCGGCGCCTTCAGCGATGAAGAAGTGGGGGTGGCGGTGGAACTGCTCGGGATTGTGCTCAATGACCATGCGCAGCAGGATTACGAAGTGGCGGTGGCTGAAGTCGAGGGCCGCGTGGCCGGGTATGTGCTGTTCGGTCCGGTGCCGCTGACGCAGGGAACTTTTGACCTTTACTGGATTGCCGTCGACCCGGCGGCGCAGGGGCATGGCGTTGGCCGCGAACTGATGAGCCATGTTGAAGAGAAGGCCTGTGCTCGCGGCGGGCGGCTGGTCTGTCTGGAAACCAGCTCCCAGGGGAGCTACGAACGGACCCGGCGTTTCTATGAACAGGCCGGATATCGCCAGGAATCGTGCATTCGGGATTTTTACCGGCCGGGCGACGATCGCCTCACCTATGTTAAACGCTTGACTGTTTCAGAGGAGAGCTGAACGCCATGGAAACCTGGCAGAAAATGCTGCAGACTAGTATGACCCGCCCCGCCGAGGTGACCCGGCGCTTCGGCATCGACCCGGCGCCCCTCGATGCGGTCGCAGCCGAATACCCCATGCGTATCAACCCCTACTATCTCTCTCTGATCAGGGAGGTGAACGACCCCATCTGGCGGCAGGCCGTGCCTTCGGAGGAGGAGCTGCGCGACAGCGTCTGCCCTGCGGATCCGCTGGAGGAGGAGAACCAGAGCCCGGTGCCCAACCTGGTGCACCGCTATCCGGACCGGGTGCTGTTCCTGGTCTGTTCGGAGTGCGCCATGTACTGCCGTTTCTGCACCCGCAAGCGCAAGGTCGGCGGCGAAAGCATGGTGGTGAGCCGCGAAACGATCGAGAGCGGCCTGGACTACATCCGCAACCACCCTGAAATCCGCGATGTGATTCTGTCGGGGGGCGACCCGCTGCTGTTGTCCGACGACAGGCTTGACGACATCCTGCGGGCGCTGCGTGCCATCGCCCATGTCGAGATCATCCGCATCGGTTCGCGCGTGCCGGTGGTGCTGCCGCAGCGCATCACCCCGGCGCTGGTGCGGGTGCTGCGCAAATATCACCCGCTTTTTCTCAATACGCACTTCAATCATCCTGACGAGATCACCGCTCAGGCTGCCAAGGCCTGCGCCCGTTTGGCCGACGCGGGGATCCCCCTGGGCAACCAGACGGTGCTGCTGCGCGGAGTCAACGACGATCCCATCGTTATGAAGCGTCTGATGCAGAAGCTGCTTGCGATCCGCATGCGCCCCTATTACCTCTATCAGGCCGACATGGTGCGCGGTACCGACCATTTCCGTACTTCGGTGGAAGAGGGGCTGGAGATCATGCGCGCCCTGCGCGGCCATTCCTCCGGCCTGGGGGTGCCTGCCTACGTGATTGATGCGCCCGGCGGCGGCGGCAAAATCCCGCTGCTGCCCGATTATCTGCAGAGCCTGGGAGAGGAGGTTGAACTGAAGAACTATCGCGGTGAAACCTATCGCTACGCCAATCCCGCCATGCGTCCGTATGAGGAGAAGCGGCAGGTCGGCAATGCGCCTCTCAATTGGTGATCAGGTCCAGCTGAAAGTGGCTGCGCAGAAAGCCCTGGAATGATTTGACCACTTCAAGAGCGGTGTGCAGGCGGTTTTTTTCGACCCGGTCAAGCTTGTCCGGGTCGACGTAATTGCTCGGCTCGCGCCCTTCGCGGATGGCCAGGGTCTGGCAGCGCAGCCGCAGGAACACCAGAAGATTGAAGGCGGCGTCGATGTCGCCCGCTTTCTGAGCCGTGAACACCCCCTGCTGCCGCAGCCAGGCGATTTTTTCAGGAGTACTGCCGCCAAGACGCCCCTTCTCAAGCGCCAGAGTCTTGATCCCTTCGGTCAGGGTGAAGATTCCTGCCTTTTTCAGATCGATCTTGCCTTTGTGGGGGCCGTCCTTCTCCCGCTTGAAATTGCCGAAAATGGTCAGGGGAGAATGAAAGCGCGCGGCGTTGGCGGCCATGCGGGCGATGAACACGTCATCCTCGCGCGTGCGGCGCAGGATGTGCGCCTTGAGCTGTTCTTCGAGGGAATGGTCGCCGTGCAGGGTGCGCAAATCGCTGAACATGCTGAAGTTCATGATGTTTTCGGGGGATGGAGCCGAGATCCAGCTTTCCAGGGCTTCGCGCCAGGGTGTCAACGGACGTCGCCAGAAGGCGTTTTTGGCCATGATGCCGCCGGGGCAGGAGGGGACGCCGATTTCAATCAGGCCATCGATCAGGGCCAGGGAGAATTCCTCCAGTCTGGCGATCTGTTCTTGATCGAGATGATCGGCGTAGATAATGGCGTTGTCCTGATCTGTTTTCAGGGTCTGCTCGGAGCGCCCCTCACTGCCCATCACCACGAACGCAAAATCGTCCGTCAGCTCTGTAAAGCGTTGCTCCTGGCGCAGCAGCTCGATCAGGCGGCGCTGAATCCGGTCGTTGAGATCGGAGATCAGCCGGACGAGATCGCGCGTTTTGACGCCTGCATCCGCCAGTGAAACGATCATTTCTTCAATCTCTGCGTGATACCCTTTGAGTACCTCCCTGTCCGCGGCTTTTTCGATCTCCTTGGCGAGGTGCTGCGGCGACTGGGTCTGGATGCGGATCAGGTCCGATTCATTGACCATGCCGCACAGCCGGTTGTCGTGGTCCACCACCCCCAGACGGTGAATGCCGTGGTGCGACATCTGGTAGACGACTTCAAAGAAATTGTCCTCCTCGCGCACCACGATCAGTGGTCCGCTCATGATGTCGCGGGCGAGCAGCCCGGTGGGATCAGCCCCTTCAGCCACCACTTTGCGGCGTAGATCGCGATCTGTGATGATGCCGACCGGATCATCGCTGTCAAGAACAACCAGGCTTGAAACATTATGATCGCGCATGGTGCGCGCCAATTCCATGACGTTTTCATCCACCGTGCAGGTGAAATATTCGCGTCGGCAGAATTCGCGCACCGGTAGAAAGAAGATATTCTGCTCGGCCATAGGCGAAAAGCTCCAGGGGGAAGGCGGCGTTAAGGAATATACGGGGTTCCGGCATGTTCAAGTGGAAGTAGAACATGGTTATGATAGCAGGATGGGGCCGGATGGCAAGCTGGAAAAGGGGAGGTTGATGGAGTGTCGCTGCGAGCAGGTTGCGGAGCGGTCAGCCCGTCGCTGAATCATCCTCTACGGGCGAAGGAAGGTTGAAGGTATTGAAAATGCAGGAAATAAAAGCTTTGACCGCCGGGTCGTTGCGGCGATTCCAGTTCACCACCAGGGTGCGGTTGCGTTGGTGGTTGAAGCCGTGAACGTGGTGCTCGCGCAGAATCCCTTCAGCCAGGTCCTTCTCCGCCAGTGAACGTGAAATGAAAGCAATGCCGGCGCCGGCGCGCACCGCCTCGATGGTCACCACCAGCCCGTCGGTGACGACGGTCTTGCGAAAATCGCGCAGGGAGAGGTGACGCTGGCGCAGGTTGTTCTCCAGCAGAGAGCGGCTGCTGCACCCCTCTTTACGGACATAGAGGGTGTGTTCCCGCAGTTGGCTCAGTTCGCAGCGCCCCTTGGGCAGGTTGAGAGTGTGAGCGCTGACGAAGACCAGTTCATCGTCCGGCAGGGTATAGGTGGCAAACTCTTCGAAATCCATCCGGCCGCAGTGCTCGATAACCGCCAGCTCGATATGCCCTTCGCGCAACTCGACCATGGCCTGTTCGGGAACATGAAACAGCAGCTGGATGTCGGTGATCTCGTAATTGCGCAACATGAAGCGGTTCAATGCCTGGGGGAGTTGAACCGTGCCGAAGGTGGGGGTGCAGCTCACGCGCAGCGGGTGGCCGTGTTCGAGGTTTTCCAGCTCCTCCACCATCTGGTCTTCGAGAGCGAGGATTTCGTGCGCTTTCTCAAGGGCGACTTTTCCTGCATCGGTGAGCAGCAGACGGGTGCTGGTGCGGTTGAACAGCTCGCGCCCGAAATGATCCTCCAGCCATTTGATCCGTTGCGAGACTGCGGACTGGGTAATGTGGAGCTGCTGGGCGGTCTTGGAGAAGCTGCCTGTCTGAGCGACCACCGCCAATGTTCGCAGATAACGTGTTTCCATGAGCGTTCCTATGAGATTTGTTGCTTATAATAGGGAACATCTCATTTTTTACGACGATCTGCAAGAAGAAAAGATTTGCCGGTTTCGCAGCAGGTTCTTCCAAAATCCGACAGCCTCCTGGTTCAGCGGAGAAAACGGATCGTCAGGGGGTAATGGTAGAGTTCCCCATTGCGCGCCTTGATGGTGGCGATGATGATCATCACCAGGGTGAAAATGGACAGGGCGACCAGCAGCACGACGCCAATCCCGATGAGCATCAGCAGCATCGAGGCAAACATGTAGAGCGTGACGCTGATCTGGAAGTTCAGTGCTTCCTTGCCGTGCTGATCGACCTGGGAGATCTGTTTCCCCTTGAACAGCCACAGGACAAGGGGCCCGATAACGTTACCAAAGGGGAAGAGGTAGCCGCACAGCGCACTCAGGTGACAGGCCATGGCCCAGTTGTCGCCGCTGGGGTCGGAAGATCGATAGACGGGGCCCCGGTCAGAATTTTCAGCGCGCATTTCGATATCGATTTCGGGGGATTGTTTCATGGTTCAGGACTCCAGGTTCAGGAAGGCCAGGGTCGTCTCCAGCGTGCGGTTGATAATCTGCTCGGGATCCACGCCTCCTTCGGCAAGCGCCTGTTGGGCCACGCTCAGCTCGCCTACGGTGCTGTGAAAATGAGCGTCGCTGCCCACGGTGACCGGGGTGCCATGCGCTGCACAGAAGTGAGCGAGCTGCCGGCAGTTGTGGTCGCTGCCGATGCGGCTGATGATAAAGGAGGAATTGTTGAATTCCAGGGCGGTGCCGGTTTTGGCGGCGTGTTCGGCCACCGCCTCCAGGTCGAGGGGTACCGAGGGGTTGCCCGGATGGGAGATGATCTTGATTTGCGGCCGGTCCATAATGGCCAGAAGAATCTCCGTGTTCTGCGCGGCATTGCCGACCGGCGAGCAGTCCTCGTGAAAGCCGGCCATCACCACGTCGAGCTTGGGCAGCACATCGTCAGGAAGGTCGATCTCTCCCGCCCCCATGATGTTGGCTTCGGCGCCACGCAGCACGCGGACTCCATAAAGGACTTCGGGGACAAAGCGCAGAGCGTGGAAGTGGTAGGGGTGCGGACCGCCGGGAAGCGCCGGACCATGGTCGGTCAGCGCAATGCCGCGAAGGCCTTTTTCGGCTGCGGCGCGGGCGATTTCATCCACCGTGCTGTAGGCATGGCCGGAAGCAATGGTATGGATATGCAGGTCGGCTTGCAGTTTGAGAGTTGAAACCATAGGTAGAGCATCCTTGTTGATTTGATTCATGCGCGGGAGCGTTCCGCACCAGGGGGACTGACCCGGAACTGAATCGTTATCCCGTTAGAATAGCACATTGCTGCCCCCAGGGCCTACCCTTGTCGCGGTTTGGCGGTGACGCAAGAGTTAAAAGATGTTGAGGGATAGCAGGCAATTGTGCTAAATTTCAAACTTTTCCCACATCAGTTTTTCTCTATCGTCTGGAAATTCATTTCATGGCTTACGAAAATATCCTGCCCCATGTCTCCCGTCCCTCGCGCTATCTCGGGGGAGAGGTGGGAAGCATTATCAAGAACCCGGAACAGGTGGAACTCTCCATCGCCCTGGCCTTCCCCGATGTCTACGAAGTCGGGATGAGCCATCTGGGATATGCCATTCTCTATCATATTCTCAACCAGCACTCCTGGCTCGCTGCGGAGCGGGTCTATGCGCCCTGGCCCGATATGGAGGAGCAGCTGCGGCAGGCCGGTGAACCGCTGCGCAGCCTGGAAACCGAGCGGCCTTTGAGCCGTTTCGATATTATCGGATTCACCCTGCAGTACGAGTTGTCCTATACCAACCTGGTGACCATGCTGGACCTGGCTTCGGTTCCGCGCCGCCGGGATCAGCGCAGCGCCGACCACCCGCTGATTGTGGTGGGCGGCCCCTGTGCCTTCAACCCGGAGCCGTTGGCTGATTTTTTTGACTGCGCGGTGATCGGCGACGGCGAGGAGGCTCTGCCGGAGCTGTGCCGGGCGGTCAGAGCTTCGAAAGAGGCGGGTGAGGACCGTGCCCGCCTGCTGCAGCGCCTGGCGCGCATCGAAGGGGTCTATGTCCCGTCGCTCTATACCGTCTCCTATCGGAAGGACGGCTGTGTGGCCTCCATTATTGCTTCTCCTGGCACTCCGGAGCGTGTGCGGCGCCGTTTTCTGGCGGACCTCAACGCCTCCTCCTTTCCCGTGCGGCCGGTAGTGCCGACCATGAATACGGTGCACGACCGTGTGGCGGTAGAGATCGCGCGCGGCTGCACCCGCGGCTGCCGCTTCTGTCAGGCCGGCTACATCTATCGTCCGGTGCGTGAGCGCGACCCCGCTCGTATTGTGGAGATTATCGAAAAATCCCTGGCCTTCGCCGGACAGGAGGAGGTTTCCCTGCTTTCTCTCTCCAGCGGTGATTACGGCTGTATTGAGCCGCTGCTCAAGAACCTGATGACGCGCTTTGCCGACAGCCAGGTGGCGGTATCGCTGCCGAGCCTGCGGGTGGGGTCTTTGACTCCTGAATTGATGGAGGAGATCCGCAGGGTGCGCAAGACCGGCTTTACTCTGGCGCCTGAAGCCGGCAGCGAACGCCTGCGTCAGGTGATCAACAAGGGGATTGATGCCGAGGATCTGGTTGAGGCAACGGCCACAGCCTTTTCTCTGGGGTGGCGCCTGGTCAAGCTCTACTTCATGCTGGGCCTGCCTACCGAGACCGACGAGGATCTGGAGCAGATTATCGATCTGGCGGTACGGGTCAAGCGCTCCGGGCGGGGCTCGCAGGGCGGTGCAGACGTCAATGTTTCGGTTTCGACCTTTGTGCCCAAGCCCCATACCCCCTTTCAGTGGGAAGCCCAGATCGGGTTGGCCGAGACGCGGCGGCGCCAGAATCTGCTGCGCGATAAGCTGCGGGCAAAAAAGCTGCGCATGAAGTGGCACACCGCCGAAATGTCGTTTCTGGAAGGTGTCTTCGCCCGCGGCGACCGCCGTCTGGGCGCGGTCATCGCCCGTGCCGTCGACCTGGGGTGCCGTTTCGATGGCTGGGACGATCAGTTTGATTTCGCCCGCTGGCAGCAGGCTTTTGCCGATTGCGGCATAGAGCCCGCCTGGTATCTGCGTGAGCGCACAGAAGATGAAGTGCTGCCCTGGGATCATATCGATTGCGGTGTGAGCCGTTCCTTTTTTCTGCAGGAGCGGCGGCGGGCCCTGGGGCGGGAGGCGACGCCCGATTGCCGCGGCGGAGTCTGTACCGCCTGCGGAGTCTGTGATTTTCAGCAGGTGTACCCGCGCCTGCACGATGCCGCCGCTCTCGAAGAGGGATCCGCCGGAGCTACTGCCCCGACGGCACCTGCCGGAGAGGAGAATCGCTGCAAGCTGCGCCTGCGTGTTGCCAAAACCGGCAAGGGGCGCTTCGTGGGCCATCTGGAGTTCATGGGTCTGTTTAACCGGGCCGTCCGGCGTGCGGGCCTGCCGGTGCGCTATTCTCAAGGCTTTCACCCCCACCCGCGCATCTCCTACAGCGAGGCTCTGCCCCATGGTATGGAAAGCGAGGCGGAGATCATCGACCTTGATCTGGGTCGGCCGGTGGCGGCCCGGGAGGCGGCGGCCGGGATCAATGCACGCCTGCCCGCCGGGTTCCAAGTGCATGAAGCCGCGCTTCTGGACTGGCGCAATCCGTCACCATCGGCTAGTATTGACTGTACGGTTTATCGGCTGGAGTGCGCGAGCAGCGATGACGGCCAACTGAGTGAGCGGATCTCCTCTTTTCTCACCGCGGACACTGTTCCGGCGACCCGCATGAAAAAGGGGCGCGCGGTGGAGGTGGATCTGCGTCCCGGCGTCAGGTCGGTGCGACTTGAGGCGGGAACGCTTTATCTCGAAATGACCCACGGCAGCCCTCTGCCGGTGGCCGCTCATCTGCTCGAATGCGACGAAGATCGCATTCGCGGGCTGGTGCCGCGCAAAATCGGGGTGGTCCTCAAAGGGACGGGTGACGACATATGAGATTTTCATCTTTTACGGATATTGCGAGACTTTTATATTTTTGCGTGATTGGAAGGAGTTCTTATGACCAAGGAACTGGTCATCAACACCACCTCCCAGGAAACGCGGGTGGCGCTGCTGGAGAACGGCCATATCGCCGAACTCTATATCGAGCGTTCCCGCGAGCGGGGGATTGTGGGAAACATTTACAAGGGTCGGGTGATTCGCGTTTTACCCGGGATGCAGGCGGCTTTTGTCGACATTGGTCTTGAGAAAGCGGCTTTTCTCTATGTCGCTGACGTTTTTGACGAGGTCGAAGCGGTCGAGCAGTTCATCGATGACGGCAACCACGTCTCCCCGCCGGCGAGCGAGGAGGACGATGGGGAAGAGATAAGGGTCCTGCCCCCTATCGAGGATCTGCTGCAGGAAGGGCAGGAGATCCTGGTGCAGGTGGCCAAGGAGCCCATCGGCACCAAGGGTGCGCGTATCACGTCCCATATCTCCCTGCCGGGACGCAACCTGGTGTATATGCCGACCGTCGACCACGTGGGGATTTCCCGCCGCATCGAGTGCGAAGAGGAGAAGGATCGCCTGCGTGAACTGGTCGAGCAGATCCGTCCGGAGGGGTCCGGGTTTATCGTGCGCACCGCCGCGGAAAACAAGAGCTCCGAGGATCTGACTCTCGACATGGAGTTTCTGCTCAATCTCTGGCAGGATATCTGCCGGCGCAAGGACGGCAGCGGCGCCCCTTCTCTCATCCATTCCGAACTCGATGTCATCTGCAAGGTGGTGCGCGACGTGTTGACCGAGGATGTGCGGCGCATCGTGATCGACTCGAAGGAAGAATACGACAAGGTGGTGCGCTTCATCGATACTTTCATGCCCAGGCTGCGCTATTCCATCGAACTCTATACCGATGAAGAGCCTATTTTTGACGCCTTCGGTCTCGAGGTCGAGATTGCGCGGGCCCTGGGGCGCAAGGTGTGGCTTAAAAGCGGCGGCTACATCATCATAGAGCAGACCGAGGCGCTGGTGGCGGTCGATGTCAATACCGGCCGCTACGTCGGCAAGCACAATCTCGAGGATACCATCCTCAAGACCAACCTCGAAGCGGTCAAGGAGATTGCCTTTCAGCTGCGGCTGCGCAACATCGGCGGGTTGATCATCATCGATTTCATCGATATGGAAAAAGAGCCGCACCGTGAAAAGGTCTATGCCGCTCTGCTCGATGCCCTGAAGAACGATAAGAGCAAGACCAATATCCTCAAGATCTCCGAACTCGGGCTGGTGGAGATGACCCGTCAGCGGGTGCGCGAAAGCATCGGACGCACCCTGTGCGAGTCCTGCCCCTACTGCGAGGGCAAGGGGTATATCAAGAGCCGCCCGACGCTGGCTTATGAAATCTTCCGCGAACTGCGGCGGGAACTCAAAGACCTGGAGGAGAGTGCGGTCAATGTGGTGGTGCACCCCGATGTGGCCGCCATTCTCTATGACGAGGAGCGTCTGGGGATCGAAGAGCTGGAATTGCGCTTCGGCAAAAAAATCACGGTGGTCGCCCGGCCGGTGTTTCATCAGGAGCAGTTCGAGATTCTGCCCGGCGCATGAAAATCCTTGACATCGCCCTGACAATGGGATATTTTCCAGCGTTCTGAAAAGTAAATTATCATGACGCTGAGAGCGAGGTGAAAGCACTATGTACGCTGTTGTAAAGACCGGAGGAAAACAGTACAAAGTTTCCGAAGGCGATCTGGTAAAGGTCGAAAAACTCGTGGGTGCGGTGGGTGATGCCATCGAACT
>NPIE01002269.1_pt1 | contig 38869 bp, 26 predicted proteins | sample 8637661 | NCBI WGS metagenome assembly NPIE01 (sample SAMN07420842, study PRJNA396082) | bioreactor metagenome | isolation source: sample BA12 brine-fed electro-methanogenic bioreactor BA | place: Japan: Kochi | collected 2016-12-09 | reverse complement strand
CGGTCTGCCTCTTCGACCAGGGCCTCCACGTAGGTCTGCCGACGTTGCGGATCGTCGGCATAGCGCTGGAGCAGGGCCGCATAGAGCTTCATGGTCGTGGGCGGCGTGCGAAGCTCGTGGGAGACGTTCGAGACGAACTGCGTCTTCATGCGATCCAGCGCCTTGAGATAGGTGACGTCGTGGACGGCGACAACGGCGCCTTCCACCCCCGGGGCGTCCAAAATGGGTGCCGCCCGCAGTTGCAGATCCAAACCCGTCAACTCGACCGTGGCCTCCGGACGCGCCGCAGCGGAGCGGGCCAGGGCACCGATCTGAGAGCGCAATAGCTCCTCATCCTCAGCAGAGAGGGTTCGAATCCAGCGCTCAACCACGGGATTGGCCTGTACCACCCGCCCCGCCCCATCGGTGACCACCAGACCGTCGGAGGTGCTGCGAAAGATGGCGCTCTGTTGCGCGTATTGCGCCTGAAGCTGAGTCGTCCGCTCCTGAACCCGCGCTTCCAACTCCTCGGCATAGCGTTGGAGCTGCTGGAAGAGACGGGCATTCTCAATCGCGGTGGCGACGTGGTTAGCAAAGGCCAGCAAACGCTGTGCGTCACCCTCGTCAAAACGTCCGGGCTCACGCGCATCGACGTTGAGAAAACCCACCGTACGCCTGCCGATGCGAATGGGCGCACCAATATAGGCACGAATCCAGGACTGGGCCGGCACCTCCACCCATCCCGGATAGGCCAGCACGTCCTGAATGAGGAGTGGCTGTCCCGTGGCAGCCATGTGATGAAGGTTTTCAACCTCCTCGATCCTGAACACCACCTTGGAGACAAAATCGTCGGCCCCAAAACGATCGTACCCCCGCCAGCGGACGATCCGCACCTCCTCTTGCTGGATCAGCATGATGCTGAAGGCCTCACCCTCAAAGACGTGTGCTACCTGATCTAGAATCCGATCCAGCACCTCCTCCAGATCCAACGTGCTGCTGACCGCCTCGGCAGCCCGGACTAGGGCTTCGGCAAAGACACGCTGGGTTCGCTCTGCCCCAAAGAGCCGGCTGTTCTCCACGACCACCGCCGCCTGGGCCGCAAAGGCTTCGCAGAGCCGAGCGTGCTCCGCCGTATAGAAATCAGGCTCTCGCTTGTTCAGCGCAATGACTCCCACGAGCTGCTCCCCCAGCATCATGGGAGCGCCCAGCCAGCCATAGGTCGGCTCCGCCCGAGGAATCTTGGCGAAGGTCGCGTAGGCAGCCGGTGCATCGGGAAGGATGAGAGAAGTTCCCCGGCGCAGCACCTCTCCATTCGGCGTGCTCTCGTCGATGGCCACGCACATACCCAACACGTCGGTTGTATAACCGCGCGCGCCCACGATGCAGAGCTGCTCCCCTTCGAGCAGCTGAACGGAAGCCGTATCATAGGGCACCACCCCTTTGAGGCGCTCAAGGATCCGCTCGATGAGCTGCCGGCGGTCCAGAGCCGTGACCAAGTCGAGCGCCGTCTCGCGCAGCGTCTCAGCCTCTCTCCAACGCTGGCGCAACTCCTGCACCAGCTGCCCTCGCACCAGGGCCAGAGCCACCTGATTGCCTACCTGTTGCGCGCGCTCCAGCTGCGAGGGCGTGAAGGAGGCCGTGTCCGAGAAGCTCAGGAGCACCGCACCCAACCGCTCCCCGGCCCCGATGAGGGGGATGGCCAGCGCCGCCTCGCCCATGTGGGTGGCCACGAGCTGTGGGTCGATCAGGGGAGAAGTGCGCACATTCTCGATAACGAGAGGTTCCGCCGCATCCAACACCGATTCGGTGAGTGTGGGATGACGGGGTGAGGGAGGCAGTTTCCGATACCTCTCGTGGCGCGCGCCGGAGGCCGCAGCGGGCTTTACCTGCTTCTGGCTTTCGTCCCAGAGGGTGATGTAACAGTCATCCGCCTCGAAAAGCTCACGTAAGCGCTCCGCCAATCGATGCAGCATCGTGGGAAAATCGTCAGCAGCGAGGGCCGCGTGGGTAATTGCATCCAGCGTAGCAAGGTACTGTTCCTGCTCCGCCAACTGTCGCTCGACCTGCCGCCGGCGCAGCGCAGCGCCCAACATGTTGGCAGCGACGGTGAGCCCCTCGATCTCGATAGCACGCCAGGTCCGTTCCTCGCGGCACTCGTCAAAACCAATGAATCCCCACCAGCTCTCGCCTAAAAAGACGGGAACCAACAACAAGGAGTAGATGCCCTGAGCAGCAAAGAGCGCTCGCTCGGCAGGATTGAAGGTGGAAGCGTGGGCCTGATAGCTTCGTCCCTGGGAGAGGCGCGCGCGCTGGCGCTCCTGGCTGGAAAGCGTGTAGGCCAATCCTTGTAGCTCCGGGTTCTGGAGCTCCGGCGCAATCCCCGGGCTCACCCATTCGAAGCGCTGGCTTGCGACCAGCTCACCCGAAGGAGCGAGATGATTTTCGAAGATGTAGACACGGCTGACGTCCAGCGCCCGCCCCAGCCGTTCCAGTATCTCCGCGAGGCTCTCCTCCAGAGGAGACCCGGAGACGAGCGTGGTCGCCGCGTGGGCTACCGCCTCTAGAATAGCTTTATAACGCTGCTCCATCTCCAACCTCTCTCCAAGTCCCGACCGACAACAGAAATCCCAAGGGCTCGTAAAAGCATCACTTCCCGCCTTTGCGCTCTCGGCCTCCGTCTCCGGGGAGATTCCACGATAACCCTTTCACGTACAGACCTGCTGTAGCATCTCCATTGTATCCCAGTCGTCTGCCCTTACAAAAGCATCTCACCATCATCAGACATGACGCTCCCCGCCGGGGAACTCTTTCTCCCACACTAAAAGAGTGGAGCGCAACGATGTCGTTGCGCTCCACTCTTTGCTCTTCAATGCCCGAGAGAGGACTCGAACCTCCACGCCCAAACGGGCACAGGTCCTCAACCTGCCGCGTATGCCAATTCCGCCACTCGGGCACGTGCGAGTCACATTATACGCAAACCTGCCCAGTTGTCAACTCCGCGCTGACCTTTCCCGCTGGCAGGAGCCGAACCAGATCAGCTCTCATCATGGTGATTATTGTTCGTATAAATGTAGATACCCCCTATCAGGGGAATCACGCCCTTCATCACTGCCACGAGGGCCAGCGCAGCGAAGAACTGCCAGGTCCCCGGCTCCACCACGCGCGAGCCGAGCAGGGCGTAGGCAAAGGAGCCAGGAATCATCCCCAGCAAGGTCGCCGGCAGAAAGATCGTCACGGAGATACGACTCACACCTGCGACGTAATTCTGCACCTCCCAGGGAATGATCGGAACCAGCCGCAACACTAGAATAAAGAGGAAACCCGATCTACCGCGGGACTTCTTGTAGACCCGCTCCAGACGAGTATCGTGGATGTGCTCCGCAACCCAGTCCCGTCCCAACCACCGGGCGATGTAGAAGGGCAAGAGAGAGACGAGGGTGCCAAATACGACCGTGTAGAGCATGCCTACCCAAACCCCAAAGAGCAGCCCCCCTGCCGCCGTGAGGACAGGGCCCAACAGGGGCACAGGAGAGCCCACCAGGAAAAGAAGGAAATAGGCCACCGGTGCCCAGGCCCCGAATTGGGAGACGAAGGCGCGGACGTTCTCACGATTGAACTCATCGTACTCGGAGAAGAAGTAGACGGCAACAGCAGTAAACACCCCCGCCACAACCAGCAGGAGCGCGATCTGCAACAGTGTCCGGCTCTTTTTGTTCACGCAGCCTCCTCGCCGGCCTCCTCACCACCCCAGCCGTACGTCCTCAAATCGATAGCCCCGGACGGACTAAAGAGCACTCCTTCCGCTTCCAGACGGATCCGTTGTTCCTCGACCGCCTCGAGGCTGATGCGACCTCGCGAATTGACCACCCGATGCCATGGGATGTCCGTCCCTGATCGCAAGGCCCGCAACGCCCAGCCCACGGTGCGCGCGGCCCGCGGTTCCCCGAGCAGAAGCGCCAGCTGACCGTAGGTCGCGACTTTGCCGGACGGAATCCGGCGCACCAGAGCATAAACCTCGGTGAAACCGAAACTCCCCACCGTCACAGCCTCCCGCCCGTAACCACCGTCTACCAGGTCTCCGTCACCTTCTGAAGCCCCTCCGGCTGGTCGGGATCCAGGCCCCTGGCCCGAGCGAGATGATAGCCCAGCAGCTGTCCCGGCAGGACCGCGAGCATGGGAGTCAACCACTCAGGGATCCCCGCCGGCAACGGTAGGGGTAGATGCGCCCGCTCCAGCAGCTCTGCGCGATCAGAGACCACGAGGAGCTCCCCTCCCAGCGCGTCCAGACGGGCGATCAGCTCCCGCACATCGTCATAGACCGCGCCGGTGGGCGCCACGGCGAGGGTGGGAAACCCCTCCCGTACCATCCCGATGGGTCCGTGGCGGAAATCGGCGGAGGAGTAGGGTTCCGCCACAATCCCCGTCAGCTCCTTGACCTTGAGCGCGATCTCGAAAGCGGTGGCGTAGTTGTAGCCCCGCCCCACCACGGCGCAGTGCTCCATGTAGCGGTAACGTTCGGCGCGGCCCATGCGCGGCTGAGCCAGCTCCAGCGTCTCCGTAACGAGGTCGGGTACCCGGCGCAGCGGCTCCAGGTCCGACTCCCGCCCTTCGAGGAAGGCGGCCAACAGCGCCAGCGCCAGCAGAGAGGCGGTGTACGTTTTCGTCGCCGCCACGGCTCGCTCCTCACCGGCGCGCAGCTCGATGCAGTGCTCGCTCAGCTCCGCCAGAGGCGAAGCAGGCGTGTTGGTCAACGCCAGCGTGGGACGGCCCTGCCGCCGGGCCTCCTCCACGACCGAGACGATGTCCGGCGACTGCCCCGACTGCGAGATACCGATCACCAGGGCGCCGGCAAAGCTCGGGGGGCGGTCATAAAGCGTGAAGAGCGATGGAGTCGCCAGCGCCACCTGTAGCGCATTGCGCGCTCCCAGCAGATATTGAGCATAGCGCGCCGCATTGTCGGAAGTCCCCCGCGCCGCGATCACGACGTACTCAAACGTGCCTTGCAACGCGCCAGCGATGCGCCGCAATTCCGGCGTACCCTCCTCTATCAGACGCCGCAGCACCTCCGGCTGCTCGTGAATCTCGCGCAACAACGTTGATTCCGTCATCTTCCCTCCCCAGAGAATGTGCAAATCAGTAAATGGCAGGCGGCGAATGGTGAATGTGGTCTGTTGCCCCTCACCCCGCCCCCGGCACCTGCAAGCGGTTAGCCCAGCTGACCCCATGCCCCCGCAAGGATCAGTCAACGTTTGAGTATACCTCAGAGCACAGAAGCGTCCAGAAAGCGAGGGACAGTCGCATCCGAGCCCGGAGCCGCCCCCACCCTGTAGCCGAATTGGAAAAGCGGTCAAGTATGGTATCATCAAACGGTGACCTGAAGCATCAGATCGATGCATCAATTTAAGACATTAACCTGAGGCATCAGATTGATGCATCAATTTAAAACATTGACCTGAGGCGTTAACTTGAAACGTTAACATCTTCAAATTCCACACTTTAAGGAGTCAAGATGAAAAACATTACTGTCATTGGCGTGGGCTACGTGGGCTTGGTCAGCGGGGCCTGCTTCTCCGATCTCGGCAACAACGTCACCTGTCTCGACATCAGTGAAGAGCGGATCGAGAACCTCAAGCAGGGCATCATGCCCATCTACGAGATGGGTCTCGAAGAGCTGGTCGAGCGCAATGTCGAGGCGGGACGCCTCCACTTCACGACCTCTTACGAAGACGCGCTCAAGGACGCCGACTTCGTCTTCATCTGCGTGGGAACCCCCTCCGGCGTGGATGGCGAAGCCGATCTGCGCTACGTGCGCATGGCGGCAGAGTCCGTCGCCGACGTGATGGATCACCCCCTCATCGTCGTGAACAAATCCACCGTGCCCGTGGGCACCGGAGACTGGGTCGCGGAGATTATCCGCCAGCGCCGGCCCGACGCGCCGGAATTCTACGTCGTTTCCTGCCCCGAATTCCTGCGAGAGGGCACCGCCATCAGCGATTTCATGACCCCCGATCGCACGGTGCTCGGCTCCACCAACCGCGATGCCGCCGAGAAGGTGGCCCAGCTCCACCTGCCCCTGCGGAGCACCATCATGATCACCGACCTGCGCACGGCAGAGATGATCAAGTATGCCTCCAACGCCTTCCTCGCCACCAAAATCTCCTTCATCAACGAGATGGCGAATATCTGCGAGGCCCTGGGCGCGGACGTAAAAGAAGTCTCCGCCGGCATGGGCCTCGACAAGCGCATCGGCCCCCACTTCCTCGATGCCGGGCTGGGCTGGGGCGGCTCCTGCTTCCCCAAGGACGTCAAGGCGCTGGCCTATATGGCAGAGACGGAGGGGCGCCACCCTCACCTGCTCCACGCGGTGATGGATATCAACACGGACCAACGGCACGCGCCCGTGCGCAAGCTCAAGGAGCTCATCGGTTCGCTGGAAGGCAAGACCGTGGGGCTGCTGGGCCTGGCCTTCAAGCCGCGTACGGACGATATGCGCGACGCGCCTTCCATTGACATTGCGCGCAGCCTCATCCGTGAGGGGGCGCGGGTGCAGGCCTTCGACCCGGCGGCGATGGATAACGCCAGGTCCATATTGCCCGAGGTGGAGATGCGAGACAACGCCTACGCTGTCGCCGAGGGCGCCGACGCCCTAATCCTCGTCACCGAGTGGAACGAGTTCAAACACCTGGATCTCCAGCGGGTGCGAGAGCTGATGCAGGAGCCCGTCCTCGTCGATGGGCGCAACATCTACGACCCCGTGCTCCTTCAGGATCACGGATTCCGTTACCGGGGTATCGGTCGCGGCTACGACGGCGAAGGCGTCGAGCCGCTGTAAACAGAGCTGCACTGTCGGGCCGCGGTGTTGACCACGGCCCGACACTGCCACCCCTGCTAACGACGCCGTAACTGGAACACATCACACTTTCCATGCAGAGCGCTTACCCATCGCGCTTCTGTCATCCTTTAAGAGGGAGGGGACGTGAATCTTTTGAAGACCACCTTGGACAATGGCTTGACCGTGCTGGCACGGGAGACCCACACCGCCCCCGTGATCAGCTTCTGGGTTTGGTATCGCGTGGGCAGCCGCAACGAACACCTCGGCATCACGGGCATCTCCCATTGGGTGGAGCACATGCTCTTCAAGGGCACGGAAAAATGGCCCCGGGGGAAGATGGACCAGAGCCTCTCCCGCGTGGGCGCCTATTTTAACGCGATGACCTGGTACGATTTCACCGCCTACTATGAGACCCTTCCCGCCCGGGAGATCTCGCTGGCCCTGGACATCGAAGCCGACCGCATGCGCCAAGCCCTCTTCGCACCCGACGAGGTGGAAGCCGAACGCACCGTCATCATCAGCGAGCGGCAGGGGGCCGAAAATGACCCCACCTTCCTGCTGGAAGAAGAGCTCTACGGCGCCGCTTATCGCGTCCATCCCTACGGGCACGACACCATCGGCCACATGTCCGATCTGGAGCGGATCACGCGCGAGGAGCTCTACGGACACTACCGCACCTTCTACGCCCCCAACAACGCCACCATCGCCGTCGCCGGCGACTTCAACGCCGGGGAGATGATCCGCATCATCGAACGCTATTTCGGCAGCCTCGCCGAGGGCCCCCCGGTGCCGGAGGTAACCGCCGTCGAGCCCCGCCAGCGGGGGGAGCGGCGGATCATCGTGGAAGGTGAGGGCGGTGTAGACTATCTTGTGCTCGGCTACCACACCCCCCAGGCCATGGCGGATGACTTCTTCGCGCTCACCGTGATGAGCACGGTCCTCGCCGGCAGCTCCGGCTCCCTCGTGGGACGGGGCAGTCTCACCAACCACACCAGCCGCCTCTACCGGGCTGTGGTCGAGCGCGACCTGGCCGCCGATATCAGCGCCAACCTCATCCCCACCATCGACCCCGGACTCTACCGCATCACCGCCACTGTGCTACCCGGGCGCACCCTCGCGCAGGTCGAGGAGGCCATCCAGGCGGAGATCGACCGCATCGCCTCCGAGGCCATCTCCGAGGCGGAGCTGGAGAAGGCTAAACGGCAGGCCCGCGCCCTCTTCGCGTACTCCAGTGAGAGTATCACGAACCAGGCCTTCTGGCTGGGCTTCAGCGAGACCTTCGCCCGCTACACCTGGTTCCTCAACTACCTGCAGCAGCTGGAAGCCGTCACCGCCGCCGATGTGTTACGCGTCGCGCAGACTTACCTGCGGAGGCAAAATTGCACCGTTGGCGGCTATCTATCCAATGACAAGTGAGGTGGATGCCATGAGAAATGCGACCCACGCCCTGCCCGGTCCCGACGATACCCTGCGCAAGACGCTGCCCAACGGGATCACCGTGCTCGCCCGGGAGAACTTCGTCAGCCCGGCAGTGGTGATCAACGCCTACCTGGAAGTGGGCAGCGAGGACGAAGCTCCAGCCCAGGCAGGACTCGCGAGCTTCACCACCGACGTGATGGAACGCGGCACCCAGAAGCGCTCCTTCAGCCAGCTCTACGAGGAGGTGGAGTCCGTGGGCGCCACCTTCGGCGTGAGCGCCGGCACCCACCTCACCAGCTTCGGGGGCAAAGCGCTCTCCGAGCAGCTCCCCTTCCTGCTGGATATCCTCAGCGACGTCCTACGCCACCCGGCCTTCCCCACCGAACAGGTCGAGCGGGCGCGCGCCGAGATCCTCACCACCATCCGCGAGCGGGCCCACGACACCCGCCGCATGGCCTACCACCGTTTCCACCAGCTCGCCTACCCGTCGGAGCATCCCTATCACTGGAGCGGCACGGGATATACGGAGACGGTGCTCCCCCTGACCCGGGACGATCTCGTCGCCTTCCACCAGCGCTTTTTCGCCCCCCAGGGGGCCGTTGTGATCATCGTGGGGGCGATCAAACCCGAAGACGCCTTTGCAGCCGTGGAAGCGGCCTTTGGCGATTGGGAGGGCACGCGCCCGGAGCGCCCACCCCTCCCGCCGGTCCCCGCGCCGGCGGAGACGCAGAGCGACACCGTCTTCATCGCCGAAAAGACCCAAAGCGACATCTGCCTGGGCTGGCCCGGCCCCGCCCGCGAATCTCCCGACTTCCTCGCCTGCCACGTCGCCAATACCGTCCTCGGCACCTTCGGCATGATGGGCCGCCTCGGCGAGAGCGTCCGCACCCAGCGCGGATTGGCCTACTACGCTTACAGCCGCCTCACCGGCGGTAAAGGCCCCGGTCCCTGGATGGCCATCGCCGGCGTCAATCCCATCAACGTCGACCAAGCCATCGACATCACCCTCCAGGAGGTTCGCCGCATGCAGGATGAGCCCGTGCCCGAGGAGGAGCTCGAGGACAGCAAATCCTACATCACCGGCAGCCTGCCCCTCCAGCTGGAGACCAACGAGGGTGTCAGTCAGGCCCTGATCAACATCGAACGCTACCAGCTGGGGATGGACTACCTGCAACGCTACTGGGAACACATCGGTGCCATCGGTGCCGCAGACGTGCAGAGCGCCGCCCAGACCTGGCTCGATCCCGAGCGTTATGCGCTGGCGGTCGCCGGTCCCAATCTGGAGGAGACGGAGTAGCGGTGCTCGCCACCGGCGTCGATCTCGTCGAAGTGGCGCGCATCGCGCGCGTCCTGGAGCGCTATGGAGAGCGCTTTCTACAGCGGGTCTTCACGGAAAGTGAGATTCGTTACGCGCGGGGGAACGCCCCGGAGCTGGCAGCGCGTTTCGCGGCCAAAGAGGCCGTCGCCAAAGCCCTGGGGGTGGGCGTCCGGCTGCTCTCGCCCGGGGGGATCGCTTGGAAAGAGGCCGAGGTCTGCAACGATGGGCGGGGGCGCCCCTACGTGAAGCTTCACGGGCGGGCCCAGGCCCTCGCCGCCGAGCAACGTCTCACCGAGTGGGCGCTCAGCCTCACCCACGACGGAGGGCTTGCCATCGCCTTCGTCGTCGCCCTGGGATCATCGTCAGAAGGCACCGAGGAAAGAGAGGAATCATGCTCGCCGTCGCCCAACGCGTAAGCCGCGCCACCGTCACCGTTACCGGAGAGGTCGTCGGCGCCATCGACCGGGGATTGCTCATCCTCCTGGGCGTTGGCGACGGGGACACGGAGGAAGAAGCCCACTGGCTGGCCCACAAGAGCGCCAACCTGCGTGTCTTCCCCGACGCCGAGGGTAAGATGAATCTCTCGGTGCAGGACGTGGGCGGCAGCATCCTCGTCGTCTCCCAGTTCACCCTGCAGGGCGACATCCGCCGGGGTTTCCGCCCCTCCTTTGCCCACGCCGCAGCGCCGGAGCTCGCCGAACCCCTCATCGAGCGCTTCTGCGAAGCTCTACGTGCCGAAGGCGTCCCCGTCGAGACCGGCCTCTTCGGCGCCCACATGGATGTCGAGCTGGTCAACGACGGCCCGGTTACCCTCATCCTGGAGCGCCTCCCGCGCAACTAGACGGCACCTGAAAGAAAAACCGTTACCCGACAAGCGCAATCAACTGTAGGCCCTGATCTGGTGCAGGTCCAAAGGTATGCAACGTCGCCGACACCCACGCGCTGTCCTTTGACCTTTGACTTCAGACCTTGAACTCTCTCGTTAAGGAGGTAGCCATGCGCCGCCCGCTGATCGTCTGCAACTGGAAGATGGCGATGACGTTGGAGGAGACCCGCGCCTTCGTTCGCACCTTCGCGGCGCAGGACCTGGGTCAGGCAGCCCAGCTCGATCTGGTGATCTGCCCACCCGCGACCGCTCTCACTACGCTGCAAGCCGCCGCCGAGGGGACGCCCCTCCAGCTGGGCGCCCAGGACCTATCCCCACACGCTGATCCCGCCCACACGGGCCAGCTCTCCGCAGCGCTGCTGCGGGATGCCGGAGCCGAGTGGGTCCTCGTCGGACACTTCGAGACGCGCGCCGGGGAGCGGGCTGGGGACCCTGACCTCCTCCAGGCGAAAATCCGGCGCGCCCTGGAAGGTGGACTGCGTCCCATTCTCCTGCTGGGAGAGGATGAGCCGACGCCCGACGCGGCGGCCCGGATTGAGACCCGGATCCGCAGACTCCTCTCCGGCTGCACGCCCGAGGAGATCCAGCGCATGGGCTTCATCTACGAACCCTCGTGGGCCATCGGTCAGGACGAACCGGCACCGGCGGAGCAGGTCGACCGGGGGGCACAGGCTCTCCGCGCGGCCCTGGCCCTACACTTCGGCACCGACGTCGCTGCCGAGGTCCCCATCATCTACGGGGGGAGCGTCACGCCGGAAAACGCGGAACGCCTGCTCTCCATCCGCACCCTGGATGGGCTGGGCATGGGGCGCCGTGGGCGGGATCCCGGCGCCGTGGCGCGGCTCGTGGAGCAGGTGCTCCGCGCACGAAGCGCCGCTGCCGCCCCCGAGAACGCGGGGCTGTGGTACTGGTTCCTCTTCGAGAGCGGGCTTTCCACCCAACGGGCCAAGGAGCTGCTCACACAGTGGCAGGACGAGGGGGAGCGTCTCGAAGAGTTGCTGACCCTTCCACCCCAGGCCAAAGCCCAGCATGGCCTTGCCCCTCGGGAGATCGCCCAACTGGAGCCGCCGGAGACCTTACCCGAGGTGACGGCAGTACAGTGGGACGCCCCCCTCTACCCGGCGGGGCTGCGGCAACTGCCCCTGCGCCTGCGTCCGGCGCTGCTCTTCACCGCAGGGCCCGCACCTCTCCTCGCGCGCCCCCTTCTCTATCTGCCCCCCCTGCCCCTCACGGAGCAAGAGGGGGAACTCCTACAGGAGGCCATCGGTCTGCTGCTTGGTGAAGGGCTCCTGCCCGCAACCCTCGCCGGCAGCCCGCAGGCTACCGTGCTGCTTCAAGAGCTGACTCACGCCGAGGGCGAGGGCTTGCTCTTCGTGCGCTCCGGGCTGGAACGCCACCCCATCTCCCCTGAAGCCAAGGCCCTCATCGAAAACGGACGCTTGCTCCTCGTCAGCCCGCTCCCACCCACCACGCCGGAGCACCCCGATCTGGCCCCGGTGCTGGCCCAGGTGGAGGGCGCTGCCGCGAAGCGCTGTCTTCTCATCGGTACGTTCCTCGAGACGCCCTGTCCTCCGGCAAAGAGCCTGCACCTAGTCCCGCCGGGAACCCCGCCCCGCCCCGACCTCCGCCAGGTAGAGGATCCGGCGGAAGTGCTACTCTGGCTCTCTGATCTGGAGCCTCCCTCGACCGGCACCCTTCCCGAGCCGCAGCCCGGGGTCGAAGCCGCGCCCCTTTCTCCCGAAGAGACACTCAACATCCTGGAGCAGGGCGGAGCGGTGCCTCGGGTCTTACGGGAGCGTCTTCGGAAGCAGCAGGGCTAGGCCCCTCTGGGGAGCAGACGCCAGGAGCCAGCGTTGGGACGCCGCTTACGGCGTTCCAACGCTACGGCGTCCTAACGCTACGGCGTCCTAGCGCATCCCGATGAGCTCCACGGCATCGATCTGATTCCAGAACCCGGTGCGCGATTCGTCGACCTCCACCCGCACGCTGAAGACCAGATACTCGGTGCGGGGGAAGGAGACGCTCAGCACGCCTGGACAGACCTCGCCCGTATCCGTCCCCTCCCAGACGAGGTGCTCCCCACCCGCTTCGTCGCGCAACTTCACGCGGGCGATGGCTCCCCGCCCCAGATTCTGATAGATACGCACCTCGGTCGCATAGACCGGCTCCTCATACTCGAGCTCCAACCACTCCAGCCCGCGCCCGTAAGCCGAGGCCCAGGCCCGCGGATCGTCGGCACAGCGCTCTACCTCCGGCGCGCCCGTTGCGCGCGCCGCGCTCCACATGGGCTGCCCGTACTCGGAGCTGGCAGTCGCCGCCGTTGCCCACTGGGAGCGGACCGTCATCCCTAAAGATTGGGGGCCCTCTTCCTCAGTGCCGCTTCCGCAGCCGGCAAACAAGCCCATCATCAAAAGGCCCAAAACGAGCCACCGCCACCCCTGCCGTCCCTCCCCAAACCAAAATTCTCGCAAAAGCCTCATACCATCTTTTCCCCTTGCATTTTCCAGATTACCTCTTGCGTTTCTGATTACCTATGCTATAATCATTTTATACAAAAACTGAAGCAGGCAACTGGTACATACCAGTTCGCAGCGAATCTCTATTCCAGCTCAAGAAAGGAGCACCCATGTTTCAGGATAGAATCCGTGAAAACTATGATGGTTTGACCCCCGGCTTCCGAAAGTTAGCTGATTTTCTCATGACCCATACTCTGGATGCCGCATTCCTTACGGCAACCGAACTCTCGCGTCGTGTCGGCGTTGATCCGGCGACGGTGGTGCGCTTTGCGCAGGAGCTGGGTTACTCCGGCTATCGCGAGCTCTCGCGGGAAATCAAGCGCTACGTGCGGGATCAGGTAACTGAAACCTACCGCAGCGCCGAAGAAGCCGATACGCTCGAAGACTTGCTCCTCTCCCTCGTCGAGAACACGCAGCAGAACCTGCGTAACTTCGTCACCACAGATCTGGGGACGCTCGCCCAGGCTATCGAGATCCTCCAGGGAGCCGAAACGGTCTGGCTCGTGGCGGAGTTCATGGGTTATGACCTGGCTAACTTCTTTGCCAAGAACCTGGAAGAACTAGGTATTTCCGCCGCCGCATTCTACCCCAGCATGGCTGAAACAGCCAGCATTCTGCCCCAGATGCAGGAGGGAGACGCGCTGCTGGCTCTGGTCAACGACGGCCCCAGCGTCGACGCCGGCTACGCCGTCAAACTGGCCCGCGAAAAGGGTCTGAAGACCGTCTGCATCACCGGCACCGGGGTGGTCCTGCCCGCGCGCGAAGCCGAGCTCGCCGTCATTGTCCCCATCAAGTCCCCCGCTGGGGTCCCCAGCTTCGGGGCCGAGGCGCTGGTGCTCAGCCTGATCTGGGAAGCGCTTGCCAGCAGCATGGGTGCTGCCACCGGAGAACGCTATCAGACCCGCCAGGGGCACATGAAGCGCCTTCTGGAGATCCGCGCCGAGACGCCCGAGTACGAGGTCGCCTCGCCTGAGGATATCTGGCGCCAGCAGACCCCGGAAAAATAAGCACCTGAAACGTCGCAGCACAGCAGAGCGGCACTGCCCGACCGGAGTGCCGCTTTGTTTTCTCATTGCTCACGAATCGAGGCAAACTATGAGTGTACATCGGAGTCCCCATGTGGCACTCCGCACTATCGAGGAGCGGAAGGGCGCACGGAGTTGTATGCCTTTCTGGATCGGGCGCCGCTTCCCCCTCGCCCATCACCCTTTGTAGAGGAGCAGGCTGTCATGTTTCACAAGCAAATCCTTAACGCTTACGCCGGGATGACGCCCGGATATCGAAAGCTCGCAGACTTCATTACCGAACGCCCTCTCGACGCGGCCTTCCTCAACGCCCCTCAGATCGCCGAGCGGCTGGAAATGGAGCCAGCCACCGTAGAGGCGTTTGCTCACGAACTTGAGTACGCCTCCTACGAAGCGCTGAGCGAAGCGGTTAAAGATCACCTGCGCGACACGGTGAAAGCTCAGCTGGGTAGCATCGAGGCGCACGGGGGGGATAAAGCCCTCATCCGCAAGCTGGCAGGCACTGCCCTTGAGAATCTCCAGAACTTCGTTGCGACCCAAACCGAGCAACTGGCTCGGGCGCTGCACATCCTACATACCGCCGAGCACATCTGGATGATCGCCGAACTCACCTTCCACAAGCAGGCAGCGTTTTTAGGTCAGAGCCTGGAGTTTCTTGGCATCCCCTGCACCGTCATCCAACCCAGCCTGCTCGTTGCCGGCAGCGCCCTGGAGCGGATGCAACCCTCCCACGCGGTGCTTGGGTTCGGATTCGGCAGCCCCGGCCTCGACGTCGGGTATCTGATCCGGCTGGCGAGGGAGAAGGGTCTCTCAACGGTGGCCCTGACCAGCTCGGACCGGGCGCCGCTCGCACAAGAAGCGGAGCTCTGCCTCTTCATCCCCACCCTCGGCAACAACAACATGCCCAGCTTCAGCACCGCCGTGATGATTATCTACTTCCTCTTCGACCTGCTGGCGGCGAAGCGACCGGAGGAGACCGTTACGGCTTTTGTAGAGTATCAGGATGCACTGGGGAAGCTGGTGCAGCTGCGGGCCGAGACCTCGGTGAAAGAGATCGAAATACCCACCCCCCTCTCGTAAGCTCTGAAAGAAGCACGAACCGCCCCCGAAATCGGGGGCGGTTCTGCGTCCGGCATTATTCGCGGAGGCGCTGTTTGAGCCGAGAAGCAAGGCTCTCTTCCTCCGCCGGCTCCATGGTAGACGGCGCGCGCCCCTGGTGCTCCCCTCCGGAACCGGCGGCGTCCGTACTGGAGACGCGCGCGCCCTTCGGGCTACCACCCGCTCCCCTTATCCGCCAGCGGGGAAGCCGGGGAGCAAGCCAGGCGAATACTCGCTGATAGGCCCCCTGTCCCGCGCGAAGGAAATCGAAGGGCGTCAGTCGCAGCCGCCGCCAGGCAATATCCACGGGCCACAGTAGCAACCCGGCGAGAAGGAGTGCCGGCGCCAGGGCCTCCCCCCGCTCCCGACCCCGCAGCGTGCGGACAAAGACCTCACCGGGGTCTGCCACAACAGAAGCCTCCGCGCTTGCGCCCAGCCGTGCCAACGCCGCATCACCATCCCCCGGACGGTACTCCTCCGGGTAGGAGCGCACCCATCCCGTTGTGAGATGGCGCTCTCCGTGAAGGCGCAGCAGGTAAGCGCCCGGCTCCGGCGCGACGAACTCCCCCACGTACCGGCCCGGCGCCCGCTGGCGTAGCATCACCGTCTGCGCCGGAAGCACGCTGCCGGGGGCACTTACCTGGAGCTGAAGCTCCAGCGCGTCCGCTTCCTCGCCCTCGGCGGCAAAGACATCCACCACCGCCTGGGCCGTCTCGCCCGTCGGCTCCACGCGCAGCGCAAGATCGCTATCGGCGGGCGGCGGCAGCACCCAGCGGGCCACGCCGCCCCAGAAGCGCGCAAACTCCTCCCAGGTCACCCACGCGCTGGCCCAGCGACCTGTCGCGTCGGAGGTCCACGCCACGCTGCGCCCCAGACCATACTGCCAGGCTGCCAGGAGCGGGTCCTGCTGACGAGTAGTCCAGATAAGCTGGGCAGCGGGCCGCGGCGAGGTCGCCACGTAACCGCGCAGGGGAGGCGTCGCCGCGAGCCCCGCCAACGGCTCCCACGGAGTGGAGGGCTGCGGATAGAAGGGCTCCTCGACGATGTAGGAGCGCTGCGCCTGCGCCATCTCCTCCATAAAGATGGTGGGCAGATCGGTGGCCCGTTCGGTGAAGTAGAAGCGTCCCCCCCCTGCCTCGGCGACCTGGGTGAGGAAGGGCACGTCCGGTCCGGCGCCGATGGCGATGGCGCTCGTGGTCAGCCCTTCCTCCCGCCACGCCGCCACCCGCTCCAGCACCCCGCCCTGCTGCTCGGCGTCGGCCCCATCGGCGACCAGAAGCACGTGCCGCTGCTGGTTCGGCCCCAGCTCCACCTCACGCAGGAGCGGCACGGTGTAGTCGAGGCTGTCGCGGACATAGATGCCGCCTCCCCCGATATCGAGACGCCGCGCCGCCCCGATGAATTCATCCCGATGAGCCATCGGCAGCGGTCCGATGGTGTCGGCAGGCAGGGTATCGTAGGCCACCAGGAGCAGCACGTCCGTATCGTTGAGCGCCTCCGCCACGCGGATCGCGGCCTCCGCCGCCAGCTGGATTTTGGAGATTCCGCCCTCGGTCATCCCCATGCTGCCCGACTTATCGATGATCACGCCCATGGCCAGGGGCGGGAAGCGCGAGGGATCCTGCACCTGCAACGCCACCGGCAGTATCTCCTCCAACGGCGTCTGGATCCAGCCCCCTACCCCGTAGCTCTCCGGCCCGCCGATGGTCACCAGCCCCCCGCCCAGATCGCGCACGAAGGTTCGCAGCGCCTCCAGGGCTCGCGGCGCGTAGACCCGGGCCGGCGTGTTCACCAGCAGCACCGCCGCGTACTCCCCCAGCTCCGGCGCGGTGAGGGGCAGGGCTGCCGGCTCGATTTCGTCCGTCTCCAGACCGTTCTGGCGCAGCGCCCGGACCAGAGGGCCGCGCTCTTCAGGCGCGCCCACCACGAGCAACCGGGGCGGCCCCTGGACGATCACCCAGCTGGTCAAGCAGTTGTTCTGGGAGAAGGTGTCCTGCTCCCCCGCAACACAGACGCGCAGTGGGAGGAAACCCGGTTCCTCGGCCTGAACGGTGAAGACGAAGGTCTCCCGTCCTGCCTCCAACCGCAACACCTCGACGCCCGAGGTCGTGCCCGCAGTCCAGGAGAGGGCCACCGGTTGCTGATTATTCGTCCCCAACGTCACCGCTACCGGCACCCTGTCACCAGGGTAGACTCGGGAGGGCAAGCGCGCCTCATCCAGCCAGAGCTCAGATGGGGCTGTGCCCCGGCCCACGGGCATCAGCTGCACCTCAATGCCGCGCAGTTGCCCCTCGCGCAAAGCCCGCGCGCCCTGCCCCACCGTCTCCAGGCCATCGGTAAGCAGTACCAGGCGTCCGGGTGCCCCCTCGGGGATGAGGGCCAGCCCCAGACGCGCTGCCTCCTCCAGGTTGGTGGCGTGGGCCTGCGGATAGGTAGCGATATCGTCCAGCAGGGGGGTGGTGCTCAGCGCCCGATCCACCCAGGCGCGCGCCCCAAAGACCACCAGGGCCGCGCGATCCTCTGGCGCCTTCCCTTCCAGTGCCGCCTCGACGAAGGCAACGCTCTCCTCCCACTCCGCCTGGGTGCTCGCCGAGCGGTCGAGCAGGAAGACGACGGCGAGCTCCCGCGTGGGACGGCTCCAGCGGACGCCCAGGAAGGCGAGCAATAGCCCCGCGATCAGGAAGAGACGCAGCAGCACCGGTTCCCAGGAGAAAGTCCCACCCCGCCGGATCAACCGCAGCAGGGGACGCCACCAGAGGGCCGCCTCCAGCAGGAGGAGCAGGAGCGCAGCCAGCACGGCCCACCGGCCCAGCTCCCGCCAGCCCTCCTCCCCCTCCTGCACCTCCCGCACCGCCTCCTCCCCGACGCGGACGGGATAGGGTCGCAGGTCGCTCTCCCCCTCGTCAAGCAGGGACAGGGCAGCGTAGCGGCTGGCCGGCCCCGACGGCGTCTCGTACTCCGCCCGGTAGAGCCCGGCCCGCGCCGCGTCCACCAGCTCCCCTGGCTCGAAGGAGAGCGTTTCGCCGCCGGGCAGATACAGCCGGGCCTCGGTGGCCTCCGGCGGCAGCGGGGGCGTCCACGCGCGCCCGGCGGGCAGCGGCTCCGCCGGCTCCCGAGAGGTGCCGGGCAGCAGCCAGCCGGTCAGATTCGCCGTGAGGATGGGAAAGGCGAGCCGCAAGGGGAGATCGGAATCGTAGAGATCAAAGGCAAGGCAGGCCACCCGTTGCCCCCGCCCCTCGTGGACCCAGAGCAGGGGGCCAACCGCGTCTTCCAGCAACACCGTCGCCGCGGGCGGGAGGGTGTAGCGTCCCGCCCGCGCCACGTGGACATCGTCCCAGGTGACGTGGGCCAGGAGGGGATGGCCCCACGTGCCGCGCACGCGACCCGTGGGCGTGAAAACGCCGGTGCGGACACCGCAGGGGCTCTCTCCCTCCGGCGCGAGCAGCCAAAGGCCCGGCGCGAGCAGCGTGCCGCTGTAAGGCCCGTCGGCGATGACGAGCTCGTGATCGGTCTGGCCCGCGCCCGCGACGGGGCGCGCCTGCTCCAGCGTCAGACCGTCCAGCCGGGACAGCGCCCGCTCCAGAAAGGGATTGCCCGCCGTGACGAGCAGGCCCCGCCCTGTTCCGCCGCCGTCGAGGGTGACCCAGGCGCGATCATCGAGGGGCAGGGCGTCCGCTCCCTCCAGCCGCGCCTCGGCCCAGCGCAGCGCGGGCAGCTCGGAGAAGATGAGGGAGTGCTCCGCATCCGCCGGCAGCGAAATCTCGCGCCGGGCGACGAAGGCGCCGTCGGCGTAGAGGGTGAGGGTGCGCTCCGTTGCCGGGCCGGCGTTCTGCAGGCGGACGAAGGCGGTCAGTCCCGCTTCGTTGCGACGGAGGGCGAAGGCGACAAGGCCCACATTGGGCGCGTCTTCTCCCACCGAGACGAGCCGCACCGCACCCGGGAGCGGGGGCAGGGCCGCCTCAAAGGCCCCATCAGTGACCAACAGCGTCGTCACCCGCTCCCCCGAGGCCAGACTGGCCGCCAGCGCCGCCGCCGCGTTCCAGTCGGCCCGACCGTCGGTAGGGGCCAGCCCGGCGAGGGCGCGGCGCAGCTCCGGCCCCTCCCCCGCCTGCAGGAGCAACCGGGGTGTGGGGCCCACGAGGATCAGCGCGGCCCGATCCCCCGCCTCCAGCGTATCGCCGACCTCGCGCAGGGCCTCCAACCCCGCCTCGAAACGGCTCTGGCCGGCGGCGGTACGCGCCTGCATGCTCGCCGAGGCATCGAGCAGGACGATCACGCGGCCCTGCACGCGAGGAGCCGGCAGCGCCGGGCGCGCCAGCGCCGTCACCAGGGCCAACAGCACGAGAAGCTGCACGAGTAGCAGCCAGCTCGCCCGCAACCGCTGCCAGGGGCGATTGGCGTGCCGGTCGGCCAGCACCGAAGCCCAGAGGTAAGTGCTGGGCACGACGACCTCGCGGCGGCGCAGGCGCAGGAAGTAGAGCGCCAGAATCGGCAGCGCCAGCAGCAGGCCCAGAAATGCCCAGGGATTGAGAAAACTCATAGCCTGTCCATTGTACGCAGAGAGAAGCGGGATGCAAGCGCTCTTTCGAGAATAGTCAGTTAGTCTTCAGTCGCATAGTCGTTTAGTCGTTCACGTGCCGGGATGGTGTACGCAAGCACCGGTGTCTCTTCTGATAGTAGTGACACAGTAAATGGTGGGCAGTAAGCAGACCGGCCATCCCTACTGCTCACTGCTCTCTGCTCACCCTGTTGGTAATAGGTGGCGTCCCACCGCATTCCTTGGAAAATTCCAGAGTGTGGTTATACTGAACGTCATGGACACCGAAGCGCTGTTGAGTCGAGATCCCTTCTTCTTGGAGGGTGGGGAGCCGGGCGCGCTCCTGATCCACGGCTACCTTACCTCTCCGCAAGAGATGCGCCCGCTGGGCGCCTACCTGCACGGGGCAGGGATGACGGTACACGGCATCCGCCTGCGGGGGCACGGAACCCGTCCCGAAGATCTGGAAGGGGTGACCTGGCGGGATTGGGTGGAGGACGTGCGCGCGGGCCTGGCCCGGCTGCGCGCCACCTGCCGGCGGGTGAGCCTCGTGGGTCTCTCCCTGGGTGGAGCGCTGGCCCTGCACGTGGCAGCCGAGGAAGAGGTGGAGCGCGTGGTCGCCTTTTCCGCGCCCGACGACGAGCTGGCGCACCGGCTGCCCCTGGTATTGGTGGAGCCCCTCTCCAACCTGCTGGAGTACGTGCCCAAGATCGGATCGGACATGCGGGACCTGAAGGCCCGGGCCGCTCACTTCACCTACGACCGCATTCCGCTGCACAGCGCCAGAGAGATCGCCGAGCTGCTGCAGGCGCTGGAAGAGGATCTGCCCTGCATCGAAGCGCCCACCCTGCTGGTGCAGGCCCGCCACGATCACGTCGTACCCCTTGGGGCCAGCAGACGCATCGCGGCAGCGCTAAACGGCCCTCACAAGGTGGTGACCCTGGAAAACGGCGGGCACACCGTCGTCCTCGACCTGGATCGGGAAGAGGCGTGGGAAGCGGCGCGCGCGTGGCTAACGGGCGAGTTCGGCCAGAAGCCTGAGGCCTGACACTCTGATGCGTCGGCGACGTCCCCCGTCTCCCCTGCCTATTCTGCTGATCGCCTTCGGCCTGCTGGTGCTGCTGCACAGCTGGGCCACGCCCCTCTTCGAGGCGCCCGACGAGATCTGGCACTACGCCTACGTCCGCTGGCTGGCAGCGGGCCAGGGCCTCCCCGCCATGGACGACGATGCCAGCGGCGCCAACCAGCAGGTCGCCCAGCCGCCTCTCTACTACGCGCTCTCTGCCCTCTTCAGCGCCCCCTTCTCCGACGAGGCGCTGCCCGACCTCCTCTGGGGCAACCCCGGCTTCGGCTATCAGGCACCGGGTACGACGCGCGACGACAAGAACATGCTCATCCACACGGCGCAGGAGCGCTGGCCCTGGACGGAGCCGGTCTGGGCGGTGCGGTCGGCGCGGCTGGCTTCCCTCCTCTTCGGGACGATAACCGTGGCAGCTGCGTGGGGGCTGGGCTGGGAGACCTTCCGACGGCGCGATGCAGCCCTTCTGACGGCGGCCCTGGTTGCCTTCCACCCCCAGTTCGTCTTCCTCAGCGGCGTAGTAAGCAACGACAGCGCGACGGCGGCCCTGGCGACGGCGACCCTCTGGGCCACGGCCCGAATCCTGCGGCGGGGGCACAGCGCGAAGAGCGTACTGCTGGCGGGCGCTCTCACCGGACTGGCGATCCTCGCCAAGACGAGCGCACTCCCCCTACTGGGAGTGGTGGGGCTGGCGCTCCTCTGGCAGGGATACCGGGAACGTCTCTCTGGGGCTCTGCTGGCGACCCGCCTCGCGCAATACGGGGGGAGCGCCCTTCTCGTGGGCGGGTGGTGGTACGGGCGCAACTGGCTCCGCTACGGCGATCCGCTGGGCTTGACGAGTCACGTGGAGACCCTCTGGAGACGCAGCCCCCCCCTCACCCCCGGCGTGCTGCTGGACGAGCTCCCGCTGCTGGTGCGCTCCTTCTGGGCGGCCTACGGCTGGGGGCACGTCTGGTGGGCCGACGGCGTCTACGTGCTGCTGAGCCTCGGGGCGGTCTACCTGCTCCTCCGAGTGGGATGGCGCGCCCTCCGCCGGGCGCCGCGGACGGCAAAGCCGCTCACGGCGGGAGAGGGGATGCTCGTCCTCGCCGCTCTCTGGTGCGGGACCATGGGCGCCGCCCTCCTCTACTGGATGACCCAAGTCCAGGCGCCCCACGGACGGCTGCTCTTCCCGGCGCTCGGTGCGTGGGCCCTGCTCCTGACGGCGGGCGCCCGCCCCGTACACCCGCGAGCGGGTCCCCACCCCACCCGCTCCCTCGTCCCGGCGCGCCTCTTTCTGCTGCTCCTGGCTGGCCTCTCCATCCTCGCGCCCGGCGCCCGTCTGCACGCGACCTTCGCCCCGCCCCGCCTGCGGGATCCGGCAAGCCTTGCGCAGAACGTGGCGCTCCTCTACAACGACGAAGCCCGCCTGCTCAGTCTCCACGTCGACAGCGAGCGCGTGGAGCCGGGGGAGACAGTCCGGGTCCGCGCCTGCTGGGAGGCCCTCCAGCCGATGACGGCGGAGTACACCGTCTTCGCCCAGCTCCTCGGGCCGGAGAATCTCATCGTGGCGGCGCGGCGCACCTATCCGGGGCTGGGACACTTTCCCACCTCCCTCTGGCCGGTAGACCGGGCCTTCTGCGACACCTACCGGCTGGAGGTGGCGCCATGGGCGCCCGCACCCCTGCGTTACCAGCTGGAGCTGGGGCTCTTCGAGGCCGAAAGCGGGCAGCGGCTGCCGGCGATGCAGGGGGATGGGACGCCCGCCGATCCGCCGGTGGTGGCGGGCGTGAGCGTGGTCAGCGCCGAACTGCCAGCGGCGCCGGCACATCCGTTGGACGTGCAGCTGGGGGAGACCATCGCGCTGCGGGGCTACGACGCCCCCCCCAAGGTAAGTGCGGGAGAGGCCTTCACCGTGAGCCTCCACTGGGAGGCACTGGCTGCGGTAGAGGAGGAACTCGTCGCCTTCGTCCATCTCTGGGAGCCGGGAGCCGCCGCGCCCCTGGCTCAGCACGACGGCATCCCGCGCGGGGGGTGGTTTCCCACAGCGGCCTGGCAGAAAGGCGACTACGTCCCCGACACCCACATTCTGGCGCTGCCCCCGGAGCTCGCGCCGGGGCGCTATCCTCTGTGGACGGGGCTCTACCGGCCCGGCGATGGGAGCCGCCTGCCCGTCTCGGGGCCGGAGGCGCCCTACGCCTTCGATCTCGTTCCGTTGGGAGAGATCAGCATCAGGGAATGAGGCCGGGTAGGGCGGGCTAGGCAAATACGCAAGAAAGGGAAGAACGCCTCGGCGAGGCGTCCCTACCCGAGGCGTCCCTACCCGAGGCGTTCTGCCGCCGGTGCTATTGTTTCGCGGTCCGAAGGAAGAGCAGCGCTCCCTCCTGGACGTCCACCGCGATGCGGTCGCCCTCGTTGAAGCGGCCTTCCAGCACCGCCAGCGCCAGGGGATCCTGAACGGAGCGCTGGATGACGCGCTTTAGGGGCCGCGCCCCGTAGACGGGATCGTAGCCCTCTTCGGCGAGATGGCGCTTGGCGGCCTCGGTAAGCGTGACCTCCAGGTTGCGCTCCTTGAGCAAGCCCCGCAGCCGCCGCATCTGGATCTCCACGATCTGCTCCAGCTCTTCCTTGGAGAGGCTGGCAAAGAGGATGATGGCATCGATCCGGTTGAGGAACTCGGGGCGGAAGGCGCGGTCCACCTCCTCCATCACCCGGTCGTAAGCGTTGTCGGCGCCCAGCTCCTTGATCCACCGACTGCCGATGTTGCTGGTCATGATGACGATGGTGTTGGTGAAGTCCACGGTGCGCCCGTGCCCGTCGGTCAGCCGCCCGTCGTCGAGGAGCTGCAGGAGGACGTTGAAGACCTCCGGATGGGCCTTCTCGATCTCGTCGAGGAGCACCACGCTGTAGGGGCGGCGGCGCACAGCCTCGGTGAGCTGCCCGCCCTCCTCATAGCCCACGTAACCGGGAGGCGCGCCGACGAGGCGCGAGACGGTGTGCTTCTCCTGGTACTCGCTCATGTCGATGCGGACCAGCGCCTGCTCGGTATCAAAGAGGAACTCAGCCAGCGCCCGCGCCAGCTCGGTCTTGCCCACGCCCGTCGGGCCGAGGAAGAGGAAGCTGCCGATGGGGCGGTTGGGGTCCTGTAAACCCGCTCGGGCCCGCCGCACGGCGTTCGCCACGGCGCTGATCGCCTCGTGCTGGCCCACGACCCGCTTGTGCATCTCCTCCTCCATCCGCAGGAGCTTGGCCCGCTCCCCTTCGAGCAGACGGGAGACGGGAATCCCCGTCCAGCCGGAGACGACGCGCCCGATCTCCTCGGGACCCACCTCCAGCCGCAGCAGGGGGCTTTCACCCTGCACCTGTTCGAGTTGAGCCTGGGCCTGCTCGATCTCGGCCTGCAGCTCACCCATGCGCCCGTAGCGAAGGCGCGCTGCCACCTCGAGATTGTTCTGGCGCTCGGCCTGCTCGATCTGGACCTTGATATCCTCCATCTCCTGTTGCAGGTTCTGAATGGCCTCAATAGCCTCCTTCTCCTGCTCCCAGCGGGCCCGGAGCCCCCGGGCCTCCTCCTGGAGATCGGCCAGCTCCTGCTCTAGCGTCTTCAGCCGCTCGCGGCTGGCCTTGTCCTTCTCCCGCTTCAGCGCCTCGCGCTCGATCTCCAACTGCTTGATGCGGCGGTCGATGACGTCGAGATCCGCAGGCTTGGAGTCGATCTCCAACCGCAACCGGGCCGCCGCCTCGTCCACCAGGTCGATGGCCTTATCAGGCAGCTGGCGGTCGGCGATGTAGCGATCACCCAGGGTGGCAGCAGCGATGAGCGCGGCGTCCTGGATGCGCACGCCGTGATGGGCCTCGTAGCGCTCGGCGAGCCCACGCAGAATGCTAATGGTGTCCTCGGCGCTCGGCTCCTCCACGAAGACGGGCTGGAAGCGGCGCTCAAGGGCGGCGTCCTTCTCGATGTACTGGCGGTACTCGTCGAGGGTGGTCGCGCCGATGGTGTGAAGCTCGCCCCGGGCCAGCATGGGCTTGAGGATATTGCCGGCGTCCATGGAGCCTTCCGCCTTGCCGGCACCGACGACGAGGTGGAGCTCGTCGATGAAGAGGATGATGCGCCCCTCCGAATCGGCGATCTCCTTGAGAACGGCCTTGAGGCGCTCCTCGAACTCGCCCCGGTACTTGGCCCCGGCGACGAGGGAGCCCATGTCCAGCTGGAAGATGGCGCGGTTCTTCAGCCCCTCGGGGACGTCGCCGCGCACGATGCGCTGGGCCAGCCCCTCAGCGATGGCGGTCTTGCCCACGCCGGCCTCACCGACGAGGACGGGATTGTTCTTCGTCCGGCGGGAAAGGATCTGCATCACGCGACGGATCTCCTGATCCCGCCCCACCACCGGATCGAGCTTGCCCTCTTCGGCCAGCTCCGTCAGATCGCGCCCGTAGCGCTCGAGCGCCTGGTAGGTCGTCTCGGGGTTCTGCGAGGTGACCCGCTGGGAGCCGCGAATGCTGGTGAGCACGCGCAGCACGGCCTCGCGGCTGACGCCGTAGGTGGCGAGGAAGCGGGAGATATCGCCCGCGCTCGAATCGGCCATCGCCAGCAGCAGGTGCTCGGTGCTGACGAACTCGTCGCGCAGGGCCTCGGCCTCGCGTTCGGCTCCCTGTAGAACGCGGGAGGTCGCCGAGGCAAGCCCGGCCTGAGCGGTGGCACCGCTGGCCCGCGGGCGGCGCGAGAGGGCCTGGCGCAGATCACCCGCGACCCGCTGGGGATCGTTCTCCAGCCGCAACAGTACCTGGGGCACGATGCCCTCGCGCTGCTCCAGCAGGGCCAGCAGGAGATGCTGGGGTTCGATCTGGGGATGCCCGTGTTCGGTGGTCAACCGCTGCGCGCGCAGGATGGCTTCTTGCGCCTTCTCCGTGTAACGATTCAAGTCCATACGTTTCAACCTCCCTTTACATCATCTCTCATAAGTTCGCCGTCCGGCGGACTGCCGGGTTTCGGTTTCCCGCCTCCCCACCCTAGCGCCAGCCGGGAGGGCGACACAGAAACCATGTAGGAATTTTACACCAGGAATATTAGAGCGGTATTAGTGCAAGCGCAACAGATTGCTTCCCGAGAAGATAGGACTATAATCCACGCCAGATAGGATTGTGAGCCCGGAAACAGGATCTGAAAGCCGAAAGACGGGACTCATTCTTTTACGAAGGGTTAATCAAGCTACGGAGCGAATGATGACAGGTGAATTGACCATCACGCCGGCGGAGAGCCCCGCCGAGCGCACGGAGTTCATCCACTTCCAATGGGAGGTCTACCGGGACGATCCCCTCTGGGTTCCGCCGTTGCTCTCGGAGCGAGAGGAATTCCTGGACCCGGAAGATGGGCATCCCTTCCACCGGCACGCCACGGTGCGCTACTTCATGGCGCGGCGCGACGGCAAACCCGTGGGTCGCATCGCGGCCTTTCTCAACCACCGGCACAACGAGTACTGGAAGGACAAGGTCGGCTTCTTCGGTCTCTTCGAGGTGCTGGAAGATCGTGAAGCCGCCGAGGCGCTGCTGGCGACGGCGGAGGCTTACGTCCGTGGCGAGGGGATGAAGGTAATCCGGGGGCCGATGAACTTCTCCACCAACGAGGAGCTGGGGCTGCTGGTGGAGGGCTGGAACGGCCCCCCGGTGGTGATGATGACCTACAATCCCCGCTACTACGTCGATTTCATCGAGCAGGCGGGCTACGAGAAGGCCATGGATCTCTTCGCCTACGATACCGATCTCACGCAGTACGAGGCCGACGGCACGGGGATCAATCCCAAGCTGCTGCGGGTGGCGCAGAAGGTGAAGGATCGCTACGACATCACCGTGCGGCAGGTCGATATGAAGCACTTCGACGAAGAGGCCCAGCGTATCAAAGAGGTTTACAATCGGGCGTGGTCGCGCAACTGGGGCTTCGTACCCCTCACCGACGAGGAGATGGATCACCTCGCGGCCCAGCTGAAGCCCACGCTCGACCCCCGGGTCACGTTGATGGCGGAGAAGCACGGCGAGCCCATCGCCTTCCTGCTGCCCTTCCCCGATCTCTGCCAGCCCCTGCTCCCCGCCTATCCCCGCCCGGGCGTGCCGGAGTGGTGGACGATGCTGAAGTTCCTCTACTGGTGGAAGGTACGCGGCAGTATCACCACCATCCGCGCTGCCGTGGGCGGCATCGTGGAGGAGTATCAGGGCCGGGGCGTGGACGCGGTGCTCTTCCTGGAGGCGCTGCTCGCCGGGCTGCGGGCGGGGTACCAGCGCGTGGAGATCTCCTGGGTGCTGGAGACGAACACAGCCATGCGCCAGACGGCGGAGATCTTCGACGGCGATCCCTACCGCACGTACCGGATCTACGATAAGAATCTGTAGTCGATTTGAACGCCTAACCTCTGTTAGCAAGGGAGGGAACGCCTCGCTGAAGCGTCCCTACCAAGGCTCCGCCCCGATTCACTGCATGGATCGGGGCGGAGTGTCTTGCTCGCACAGGTTAGTGAGCGATCATGCCGAGGAAGAGACCGGCGACCAGAGCCGTACTCAAGGCGCCCGCCATGTTCGGGCCCAGCGCGTACATGAGCAGATAGTTGGAGGGATTCGCCTTCTGTCCCTCAAGGTGCGCCACCCGGGCCGCCATGGGGACTGCCGAGACCCCTGCCGCGCCGATGATGGGATTGATCTTGTCTGCGAGGAAGAGGTTCAGGACCTTTGCCGTGATCACCCCGCTGGCTGTCCCCACCGCGAAGGCAACAACCGCCAATCCCAGGATGATGAGGGTCTCGGGGGCGAAGAAGACCTCTGCCGGCATCAACGTACCGATGCAGAGCCCCAAGAGCATAAGGAGAATGTCGTTCAACGTCCCGCCGGCCTGGGCGAGCCGGTCGGTCACCCCGCAGACTCTCAACAAGTTACCGAACATCAGCATGCCCACCAGCGGGGCGCTCTTGGGGACCAGGAGCGTCGCCACCAGGGTGACCGTGAGGGGAAAGAGGATCTGCTCCAACCTCCCTACCGGACGCACGGCCTGCTTCATCTCCATGGCCCGCTCCCTCTGCGTCGTGAGCAAGCGGATCACAGGTGGCTGGATGATGGGCACGAGAGCCATGTAGGCGTAGGCGATCATGGTGATCGGCCCCAGCAGCCTGGGCGCGAGGGCGATGGTCATGTAGACGGTCGGGGGCCCATCCGAGCCACCGATGATGCCCACGGACGCCGCCTCTGCCATGGTGAAATAGCCGCTGTAATAGGCGATGAGGAAGACCACGAAGACCCCCAGCTGGCACGCGGCGCCAAAGACGAGGGAGATGGGGCGGGAAATCGTGGGGCTGAAGTCCATCAGCGTCCCCACGGCGAGGAAAATCAGCAGGGGGATAATCTCGGTGTAAATGCCGTAGTAGTAGATCAGATTGAACAAGCCGATCTCACCCGCGGCTATCTCTGCCAGACCACCGAGCGCCGGTGTTCCATCAGGAGCGTAAACCATAAGACCGCTCAAGGGAAGGTTTACCAGGAGCGCCCCAAATCCTATCGGCACGAGCAGCAAGGGCTCTTTCTTCTTTGCGATACCGAGATAGATGAGAAATCCCCCTATAAGGAGCATGCCAATGTTGCCCCAGGTTATGTTACCGATGGCGCTTTCGTAGAGACCGAACATGGATACCTCCTCCCTCAAGCGTCTTTATCTTCGACTTTATCTATAACGACACTGGTCAACCTCACGACGACGCCGATGGCGATGAGCACCATGAAGACCATCGCCATACCCACCCCAGCGATCCTTGCCGCCAGAAGATAGTCCATTTCATACCTCCGTAGAAGTTCCACAAGTCAACACGAATAATGGCCTGCTATCCATCTCTCATTATCCAGCAGACAGAGGTCGAAGGTCAACTGTCGAAGGTCAGAGGTCGTTACGCATATTTTCACCTGTGCGCACGTCAGGGTTGGGATTGCTAGGGGGCATGCTATCCGGACACTCCTCAGAAAACAGTAAAGGGTGAGCAGTAAGCAGGTTACCTTTGGCGACCACTGCCTATAGCTCACCCTTTTCGTTATGGCTGGCAGGAAAACCTACCCGGGCTCCCCAGAAAGGGTCAAGAAGGATACATCAAGATCACGGGGATGCGTCTACGCGAAATACCTCACCCAACACTCGGTATCGAAGACCTTGTAGAAACCGATGGCCTGGTAGAAGGCCTGATCCGAGCCGACGTAGGCCACGGTGGCGCCAAGCTCCCCGCAGCGCCGGATGCCCTCCAGGACGGCAGCCCGCCCCAGCCCCCGGCGACGATAGGCGGGGACGGTGGCGACGGGTTCGACGTAGCCGAAGCGATGCGTGGCGTCGTAGAACATGCCGGTGAAGGCGGCGAACTCCCCATCGGGGGCCACGACGACGACCTTCAAATCCCGCCGGGCGGTGGGCGTATCGAACATCTTGCGGCGGTCCTCGAATTCTTCTTCGTTCATCGGCGGATGGTCCCCGTGGTTGAAGCCCCGCCAGAGAACAGTGTGGACCTTCGCCCAATCGCACTCCTCGGCCAAAGTGGACAGCCGGAAGCCCTCGGCCAGGGGGATGGCTGGGAAGGGGTCAGGGAGGTCGAAGCGGTACAGGGGACGGGTGCCCTCCGGGCGCACTTCGTAGCCGCGCGCCTGCACGAGCGCCCGCAACTCTGCATCGTCTTCAGGGACAAAGGCGGCGAGGTAGGTGCGCCCATCCTTTTGCGAAACCCCCGTCAGGTGGGTTTCAGCGTAGTCCAGCATCTCGACGTGCAGATGATGATAGGCGGGGTGAAATTGGAAGAAGGCCTCACCGAGGGTGCTTTCGTAGTTCACCATGGCCACGATCTCCCCAGCGTCCTCCCAGATCCCGATCCTCTCCACGGAGGTGCTATCGAACATCGGGTGGAAGTGCATGTACTCCCACATCGGCTCAAGCCAGTTGCGGTCCCGGTTGCCGGGCCGGTGATGCCGGGTGAGAAATTCGCTCACCCGGTAGTAATCCTCTGGTCCACTGTAGTTTCTAACTTTGAGCGCCATTTTTCCTCCCAAAAGGGTTAGTGGTGAGTCGTAAGCAGTTTTAGCACCACTCTTGCCACCCGCCGGAATGCCCCTTACGACGGGTACAGCCATTGTATCACAGTATAACGTCAAGTTGAAGGCCCCGCAGCCCACCCGATGGACCCGGGGAACACACCCTTCCCCTTGCCCGAGCGAGCCTCTTCTCCGGCTGACACGAAATCTTCTCCACTAGAAAAGCGCTCGGGCCGACGCGATGGAGACGGACCGGGGGAGCACGTCTTCGGCGATGAATACGCAAGCGTAAGACATGGAAGAGGGAGCGCCCCCGGTCTTCCCCGCCTGGATACGCGGGTTCGACGGCGAAATTTGTTCTCGACGCCGATTCAAGGATAATTGGTCCAGAACGGAGGTGGCAATGATTCGAACATTCGGAAGTGGGGCGCGGCGACTCCTCGACTATATGCAAGCGAGCGAGGAGCACGGTGAGGTCAGGGAACGATGGGAAGCGCTCTGGGCAGCCCCCTCGTTCGTTGCGTGGGTCCGTGCTTACGGGAGAGGGATCGAACAGATGGAGGAAGGCATGCGCGGGTTGCTGCGCGAGCCGGAGCGCGCCACCGAGCTGGAGCCGGCATTCTTCTGGCAAGCCATCGCGCGCGGCTTCGAGAAGGCGCGGCAACCGGAAATCAATGCGCGCTGTCGGCGCACGCTGGACACGTTGCTGAAAGTGGACACGCGGAGCATCGAGAGTGCGGTCCTGGCCCTCCTGCCCCCGGAAACCCCGTTGGAGATCGAGCTGCACCTGACCGTCGACAATTTCAACACGGGCATGTTCCTGGGACAAGAGGTCTTCCTCAGTGTGCTCAAGATCCTGCCGGAACAGGTCTCCAGCGTGGTAGCAGGCCTGGGGCACGAGTTCCATCACGTGGGAGCGCACTACTGGTTCGAGCGCAATTCCCAATTGCAGCAGCTGCGCAGCCAGAACGCGGGCGGGCAGCTCGTCGCGGGGGTGATCGAATACCTGGTCTCTGAAGGGTTAGCTAACGCATTCTTCAGTCCTCACGTGCTGGACCCATTGTCGGAAACAACAGAAGAGGCGCGGGCGCACAACGCGCGCTTACAGGAGCTGGAAGCGCGTTGGCCGGAAGACTTGATCCAGAAGATCGAAGCGCTCCTCATGGACGCGCTGATGACTTCCGATCCAGAGGAGCTCGACCGCCTTAACGAGGAGTTTCGCACCCTGAGCCTCGACCGCTCCGGCAGCGGCTTGCCGGCCGGCCACTTTGCCGCCGGGCGCATGGTCCGGCGGATCACCAGCGCCTTTCCTCAAGAACGCGTCGTCGCGCTCGTACAGGCCCCCTGGAAACTCTTCGGCGCCTACAACGAGGCCGTCGCCGCGCAAGCGCCACGCTTCTCCGCCCGCTGGCTCGCCACGGTGGAAGAATGCTTCCGGTCAGGTGGATGAAGCCCCCTACCCGGGCCGCAGCACGCACAGACGGGAAAACTGTCTTGACAGTGCGACAAATAGTGGCTATAATGGGACTAATGATTGAACATAAGTTCTACTTGTCCCATGACAAAGCATGATAAAGACTGAAGGAGCCCTCACCGTACTGTTAGGCAAGCGCCAGGTGGCGACCGGCGAGCGCTGGTCTCTACGCCGTCTGGCCCAAGTGGCCGACGTTCCCAAGGACCTCGTCTACCGTCTCGACGGGGGCACCGCGCAGTACGTGGAGCTGGCAGCCTTGGCGCGGTTATGCGACGCGCTTCTCTGTCGCCCCGAGGAGATTCTGAGGTGGAGCGAGGAGCCGGAATGAATCCCCACACAGCTCGCAACCCCTTCGACGTTCTACCGCCCACTCTCTTCAATCTCCTGGGATCGGGCGGTCACCAGCGCCACTACATGGCCATCCTCCTGCGGATTTACACCCTGGCGGAATTCAACCGCTTCGGGCTGACGCGCGAGGTGGTGATCGCGGAGATCCTGGATTACGTGAGCGGGGAGGGCGCCGACGCCCTCATCTCCGAGGACGAACCGGAGCTGGGCGATCCCGAGAACCCGAGCACGAGCGACGCCAGAGTCTACGCCAGTTGGGTCCTGCGCCGGCTCATCGAGACGGGCTGGCTGGAGCGCGAACAGTCGGCAGACTACACCGAGTACATCATCCTGCCCGACTACGCCTTCACCCTCCTGGAGGCCCTGCGCGCCATCCAAGAACAGAAGCCCAAGGAGTACACGGGCCAGCTCTACACAGCCCACCAGCTCCTCACCAGCGAGAACGAGGACTTCTCCCCCGCCCTGGCTCTGACCCAGGCCTACGAGAACGTCCGTCAGTTGATCCGCGGGCTCAACGAGCTCAACCAGAACATCCGGCGCTACACCGAGCGGGTGACGCAGGACAAGGAGGTGCCGGCGCTCCTGCGCCTCCAATACGAGGACTACGCTCAGATCCTCGGACCTGCCTACCACGCCCTCAAGACGGCGGATCACGTCTCCCGCTACCGGCGCGACATCGTGGTACGCCTCCAGGGCTGGGAGCTCGACGAGGCGTGGCTCAACGCCGCCGCCGACGAGCTGGCCACCCAGGGGCGCCTCTCGCCGGCTCAGGCCGCCGACGAAATCCAACACTATCTGCGCTTCATCGTCACCCAGCTGGAGAGCCTCGACCCCCTCCTGGCGGAGATCGATCAGCGCCACGCCCAGTACCTCCGCACCTCCCTGCGCCAGATCCGCTACCAACTCGTGGGGGCCGACGGCGGCTTCAAGGACCGGTTGGCCCTCCTCGCCAAGGGGCTCGCGGCCCTGCTCAACGCTGATCAGACCTTCCTGCCCGCAGACGCGCCCGTCTTCCACGCCGCGCCCCTGCGCCATCCCGAGAGCCGCAGCCTCTACATGCCGCCCCGCCGCCGCGCACCCTTCGAACCGGCGCCCGTGGACAAGAGAGTGCTCGATCCGGCAACCGTGCATGCCCTGCGCGCCGAGACCCTCGAGGCGCTGGGGCAGGTCATCACGCCCGCCAAGATCCAGCAGTTCGTCGCGGGCTTCTTCAACGGGCACCCCACCCTCCACGTGAGCGAGCTGCCCCCCGGCACCTTCGCCGATCCCGCCGATCTTCCCTGGCTCATCTACACCATCGCCTACGGCAACCACCCGGAGGTCCGCTACGACGTCGAAGCGTTGCCGGGTGAGGCCGTCGACTTGGGCCCGGTCCGCGTGAAGCCCTTCCAACTCGTGAAGCGCGCGTGATCCGGTTGTGTATTTCGTATTCCGTATTCAACGACCAAGGGGTCTCCATGAGCATGGGTTCACCAACAAGGACGATAAATAGCTCGTGGAGTGCCGCGAGCAATGCACAGGGCGCGGCATTAAAACTGCTCACTACTCACCGCTAACCAGTTACTGCTTTTTAGAGGGGTGCACGTTGTTCAATCTTGAGACTCTGTGGCAAGCGACCGATCTACCAGAGAAGACGACCCGTGAAATCCCGCGGGTGATGAACCGTCTGCTGGGCGGGACCTTTCTCTATCAAGATCAGGACAGCGACAAGGACGACTACTACCTCGTCTATCGTCACCGCCAGCTCTTCACCACTCTCTGCGCTGCGTCGGGCTTCAACCTCGTTCACGACGACTACCATCGCATCTTCCAGGTCGTCTCCGACTACGGCTACTGCCGCAAGCGCTACAAGCTGGACGAGTCCCTCATGATCGTCGTCCTGCGCAAGCTCTACGAGGAGCAGTCCGAACATCTCAGCCTGGCGAAAGACCCGGTGGTGACCGTGGGCGAGGTACGCGAGGAGTTCCGGACCATCACGGGGAAGGAGCGTGACCTGGGTATCGGGCAGTACGACGCTATCATGCGGCGCCTGCGACGTCTCGGTCTGGTGGACGCGGTGGATGGGCGCTCCATCGAGGTGCGCGACAGCGAAGCGCGCCTTCGCCTGCGCGGCTCCGTCAAGATGATCCTGCCTGTCCAGACGGCGGAGGAGATGGAGGCCTGGATACGGCGGTACCGGGTGGAAAACGGAGAGCAGGATGTCGTCGACGACGAGGAGCTGGATGATGAGGAATAACTATTGCGTACCGCGTATTGCGTATCTGTTGACCCCTATTGCGAGGGTCCTCGGTAGGCAAAGCGCGTCCTCACCAAGGCAAGACGAATACGAAATACGCAATACGGAATAGGAAACAGGAGCATTCATGGACTATGAAACCTGGCTCACGACCGTCCCGAACGCCATCACCGATGACCCTCTGTGGAGTATGAAGGTGTACCGGCTGGCCCTTTTTCTGAGCGACATCACGTGGCAAGATGTGATCAAACTCTCGCAGGACCGGCGGATGGTAGGGCTGAGCGACCAGCTCTATCGAGCCGTGGGATCGGTCGGAGCGAACGTTGCGGAAGGTTACGGACGTGGGACAGGCAAGGACCGTGCTCGTTTCTACGAGTACGCCCTCGGCTCCGCCCGGGAAAGCCGCGATTGGTACTACAAGGCCCGTCACGTTCTGGGCGATGAGGTAGCCCACCATCGCATAACCCTGCTTGCCGAAATCACCCGCATGCTCCTGAAGATCATCCCGTCTCAACGTGGCAAGACTCTGCACGAAGCCCCCTCTCCCTATATCACGCTGCCCTCTCAGCTCCTTTCTAACGTCCCCACGACAGAGTGAATAGGAAATACGCAATACGGAATAGGAAACAGGAGTCCTTCCATGAAGACAATGACCCACATCCGTCTCATCCACTGGCACCTCTTTGAGGACATCACCATCAACTGTCGGGGCACGACCTACTTCATCGGCGTGAATGGCGTGGGCAAGTCCACCATCCTCGACGCCATCCAATTTGCGCTGGTGGGCGGGCAACGGGACGTCCGCTTCAACCGCGCAGCGATGGACGCCAGCAAGCGCACCCTCTCCAGCTACGTGCGCGGCGAGCTGGGGACCGAGGGACAGCGCTATCTGCGGGACGACACCACCGGCGTCGTCGCCCTGGAGTTCCACAATCCCGACGGCACCGCCTTCGTGCACGGGGCCGTGATCGACGCCTACCAGGACAACCGCTCCCCCGACGTAGCCTACTTCATCATCCACGACGCCGAGCTCAACGACGCCTGGTTCTTCAAGGCCCGGGGCGAACTCTACGACAGCCGCGCCTTCCGGCGCCACATGGAGCACTTTGCCCTCCCCGGCGGACGTGCCCAGGTCTTCACGCGGCTGGAGGACTATCGCGTCCACCTGCTCAACCGGCTCGGACAGCTCAAGGAGACCTACCCGCAGAAGATCGTCAAGGGGTTGGCCTTCAGCCCCCTCACCGACATCCGCGAATTCGTCCACAGCTACCTCCTCGACGAGAACCTGGTGGACGTCAAGACCCTGCGGGACCAGCTGGAGACGATGCGCCACTTCGAGACGCTGGCCGGCGACGTGCGGCAGCGCATCGCGGATCTGAACGCCATCGAGGAGCTCGACCAGGAGCGGAGCAACCAGCGCCGCCTGCGCCTGATCAACGGCTACGTCCGCCGGCACGCCGAGAGCGACACCTTCCTGACGGAGCTCAAACGCCAGCGCCTGGAGCTCGACGAGGCCCAGCTCCGCCTCAGCCGCAGCACCTTGCAGCGCGAGGAGCTGGGGGAGAGGCTGGCGCACGGCCGCCAGGCCCTGGTGGACGCGGAGGTGGCCCTGCGCACCGACGCGACTGCCCGGCGTGAGGAGGCGCTGCAGGAGAGCGTGGCCGACGTCGCGCGAGAGGAAGCAGCTGCCCGGCAGCGGGCCAAGACCCTACAGGCAGCGCTCGGGCAGGCCATCACGGACGCCCGCAGATTGGGGGAGCTCCTCGACGAGGAGAACCGGGATCTCCCGCCGGCGCTGCGCACCTTTGCCACAGGCGAAGGAGTAGAGAGCGCGGCGTTGGTGCGCGAGACACAGTCCGAGCTCGCAGCCCTGGGCCAGACCTACGCGGATCAGCTGGCCCTCTTGAATGAGGAGAGCCGCCGCCTGCGGGAGGAGGCGGCGCGGGTACAGCAGGAGATCCACAAGCTGCGCACCGGCGACACCGACGTGAGCTACGAAGCCGCAGCGCCTCACGCGGCCCGCTTACGACGCCTGCTGCGCGCCGAGCTGGGCTTGGATGCCGGCCAGGTCGTCTACCTCTGCACTGTGCTCTCCGTACCCGATGAGGCTTGGCAGAATGCCGTCGAGGGCGTCCTGGGACGGGCGCGCTTCGATCTCCTCGTGCCCCCGGAGCACTACGACGCTGCCATGCGCCTCTACCAGCAGCGCCGGATCAAAGAGGGCCTGCACGGGGTCGGGCTGCCCGATGCCGAGCGGCTCCTCCAGAACGCGCGCTCCCCCCGTCCCGGCTCCCTCGCCGCCGAGGTGCAGACAGAGCACCCGGCCGGGCGCGCCCTGGTGGATCTGCTCCTCGGCGGGTATGCAAAATGCGACGACCTCGAGGCGCTGCGCGATCACCGGACCGCCGTCACGCGTGACTGTTTCGTCCGGCGCAACTACACCAGCCGCCACCTCAATCCCCGGTACTACCGGCGCTGGTTCATCGGAGAGCGGGCCATCCCCCGGCAGATCGAGGAGCGAGAGGAGCGGCTGGATGCCATCGCCGAGGAGCTGAGAACCCTCCAGGTCCGCGACGCCTTCCTGCAGGCGCGCCTGGCCCTGACCCGCGACAAGGTGCGCGCCTTCGTGGACCTGGAGCACGAGCTCCCCGTCCTCGAACGGGCCGTAGAGCTGGCGGCGCGCCTGGCGGAGCTGCGACGGGAGCTGGACGCCCTCGACACGACCTCCGTCGAGATCCTGCGCCAGGAGGTCACCGCACAGCGGGAGCGGGTCCACGCGCTCGAAGAGGAGGCCCGCGATCTGGACGAGGCCCTGGGCGGCCTGCGAGCGCGCATCGAGCACCTGCAGGAGGAGTCGCTGCCGCAGCTCGAAGAGCGCGGGGCATTGGCCCTCCAGGAGGCCCAGACCTTCCTCGAGGAGGAGGGCGGGAAAGAGTACCTGGAGGACGCACGCCAGGAGTACGAGAGCCGGCGCAAACGCCAGCCGGTGGAGACGATCCTGACCAACGCCACCCGCTACGAGAGCGACTACGCCGGCGCCGAGGCGCGCACCCGCGACGCCCTCCTCGAGGCCAAGCATGGCTACAGCTTCGACTACCAGTTCGGCTACGACGGTGACGAGGGCGCCGAACGCTATCTGCGCGAGCGCGACCGCTACGTTGAATCGGAGCTGCCCGAGTACGAGGCGCGCATCGCCGAGCAGCGCACCCTCGCGGAGCAGGAGCTGGTCGAGAACTTCATCCACCGCCTCCGCGAGCAGATCGAGGACGCCCGCCAGCAGCTGGCTTATCTCAATACGACCCTCGCCAGCTTGCGCTTCGGCGGCGAGCGCTTCGAGTTCATCACCCATCCCGAACCCACCCTGCGCCAGGTCTACGCCATGATCATGGACAGCCAGCACATCCTGGGGACCTCGCTCTTCGAGTCCGACTTCCGCCAACGCCACCAGGCGGGCTGGGACCTGCTCTTCGAACGGCTCACGGCTGCGCCGGACGAGGAGCTGATTCCCGAGCTGCGCGAGCTGCAGGACTACCGTAACTACCTACGTTACGATATCCGTATCCACTACCCCACCGGCGACAGCGCCCTCCTCAGCCACGTCAAGGCCAAAAAGTCGGGCGGCGAGACGACGACGCCCTTCTACGTCGCGATGGCAGCCTCCTTTGCCCAGGCCTACCGCCTCAACCAGCCCCGCCCTTCGGACACCATTCGCCTCGCCCTCTTCGACGAGGCTTTCGGAAAGATGGATACTGCCCGCACCGCCAGCGCTCTGCGCTTTATGGTCGACAGCCAGCTCCAGGTAGTCCTGGCGACGCCGCCCGATAAGGCTGCCGGACTGCTTCCCTACGTCGATTCCGTGCGCACCGTCGTCCGCAAGGACAACCACGCCTTCGTCATCGAGATCGACAAAGAGGCGATGATGGAGGAGTTGACCGGCGCGGTAGTAGGGGAGGCAGTGAGCTGAAAGAGATCCAACCCTCCCCAGCGAGCCCGCCCTTCAGCCCGACCCCCGACGTCGCGGCCCTCGTCGACCTGCTCCTCGATGGCTTCGAAGCTCGAGATGGGCATCCCAAGCGCGCCGTCCGCGTCAAGCTGCGTGACGCCGCCGCCTGCCTTCCAGGCTACTACAGCCAGGTGGATCCCGCGCCGCGTATCAGTGCCAACGAACAGTTGGCGGCGCTGGAGGAGCGCGGGTGGGTGAAGCTGCAATGGGAAGCGGCACAGGAGGGACATCTTCTGGCGTCGGTGACGCTGGTGGCAGAGGCCACCGCCCCCCTCTACGCTCTCATCGAGCGCGAGCCCCTCGCGGCCCAGCGCCGGCGTCTGCGGGGCCTGCTATTGGGGAATCGCTTCCGGGCCCACGACTGGCGGCGCCTCGCCCTCGACCGCACCCTCGAGAGATTGGAGGCCCACAAGTCCCCCGCCCCCTTCCGCCTGGCGGACGAGGCGTGGAACCGCGACCTTCTCGAGGGCCTCCTCGCCCTGCCCGAGGAGAACACCGTGGAGCTGCCCTACCGCATGTTCAGCGTTCGGGTCTTCAACGACAGCAAGCGCTTCGACACGCTCAAGAGCGCCATCGCCCGCCTGGCCCGGCGCGCTCACGGCGAGTGGTGGGGGTTCAGCCCGCGCGAGGTGCTGCGCGAGCTGGGCCTCGTGCCCAACCCCACCCACCTCCACCTCGCGGGCCCCTGGCATCTGATCGATGAAGAGGGAGAGCGCCTCTCCCTGGCCCCCTTTCGACCCTCCGTGGGGATTCCGGCCCGCCTGGCGGCGCGGACCGCGGGGGTGTGGACCGACGCCGCGCAGGTGATCTGTGTCGAAAACCTCACCCCTTTCTACACGTTGGTGCAACAGGGCGATGAGGAGCTCGCGGCCCTCTGCCTCTGGGGCAATCCCTCACCCGCCTGCCGCCACCTCCTCCGGCAACTGGCGGAGCGCCTGCCCGACGACGTCCCCCTCTACCTCTGGGCGGACATCGACTACGGCGGGCTGAACATCCTGGCCCAACTGCGCACCCAGGTCTCCCCACGCTTCACCCCCTACCGCATGGATCTCCCCACCCTCGACGCCTGCGCCCGCTGGGGGCGCCCGCTGACCCGGCG
>NPIE01000754.1_pt1 | contig 38875 bp, 31 predicted proteins | sample 8637661 | NCBI WGS metagenome assembly NPIE01 (sample SAMN07420842, study PRJNA396082) | bioreactor metagenome | isolation source: sample BA12 brine-fed electro-methanogenic bioreactor BA | place: Japan: Kochi | collected 2016-12-09 | reverse complement strand
CTGTTTCTAAATGACGGCAGAAATTTTCCGGCCCGCGAAAGTGATCATTTATGGCCTGTGACGACACCCGCGTCGATATCAAAAATCTCGACCTTGAACAATTGACGGCTTTTCTGGGTGGTTTAGGGAAGGAGGCCTTCCGCGCGCGCCAGATTTTCGGCTGGCTCTATCGCAAAGGCGCCGACTCCTTCTCGCAGATGACCGATCTGTCCAAAGCGTTTCGGGAAGAGCTGGAGCGCCGCGCGTGCATCTCGAGCCTGCCCGTCGAGGCGACCGAAGTCAGCAGCGACGGAACGTGCAAGTACCTGCTGCGCCTTCATGACGGCCAAACCGTCGAAAGCGTTCGCATTCCCATGGAAGGCGGGCGCGACACGCTGTGCATCTCAAGCCAGGTGGGGTGCGCCATGCAGTGCCGCTTTTGTCTGACCGGAAGCTTCGGGTTGACCCGCAATCTAAGTGCCTCGGAGATTGTCAATCAGGTCTGTACGGCCCTCAAGGATGGTCCGATTCACAATATTGTTTTCATGGGGATGGGGGAGCCGCTGCATAACCTGGACAATGTGGTCACGGCGCTGAAAATTCTCTTTGCACGCGAGGGGTTCGATTACAGCCCGCGTAAAATCACCGTCTCCACCTGCGGGCTGGTGCCGGAGATGAAGGAGCTGGGTCGGCGCATCCGGGTCAACCTGGCGGTTTCCCTGAATGCCACCACCGACGAGCTGCGCCACAGGCTGATGCCGGTCAATCAGCGCTATCCACTTGAGCAGCTCATGGCGGCCTGCCGTGAATTCCCTCTGCCGCCCCGTGGTCGCATTACCTTTGAGTATATCCTGATGCAGGGGCTCAACGATTCACCAGCCGATGCAAAGCGACTGGTCAAGCTGCTGCATGGCATCAAGGCAAAAGTGAACCTGATCCCTTTCAATGCCTACGAGGGCTCGCCTTACCAGCCGCCGGCGGAGAAGACCGTTCGCGCGTTTCAGACCTATCTGCTCGATCGTGATATTGTCGCGATCCGGCGCGCCAGCAAAGGGGCCGATATCTCGGCGGCCTGCGGTCAGTTGAAGGGCCGGTTGGAGCAGCAGAAAGAAGCTGCAAACCATTGATAATAAAAGCTCTGCGATCCACCCTTTATGGGTTCGACAATTGATTCAATTTTTGGAGGTTGTTTTTATGACCAATTCTACTATTGGCGTTATCGGCGGCAGTGGACTCTATCAGATGGAAGGCCTGAGTGATCTGCGCGAGGTTCATGTCGAGACGCCTTTCGGCCCGCCGTCCGATGCGTTTATCACCGGCGTTCTGGATGGCGTGAAGATGGTTTTCCTGCCGCGCCACGGTCGCGGTCATCGTTTTCTGCCGTCGGAGGTCAATTATCGGGCCAATATCTACGGCATGAAGACCCTGGGGGTCGAACGGATCATCTCCGTTTCCGCCGTGGGAAGCATGAGGGAAGACATCGAGCCGGGGCATATCGTCATTCCCGATCAGTTTTTCGACCGTACTCAGGGGAAGCGCCCGTCAACTTTTTTCGGCAACGGCATCACCGGCCATGTGCAGTTCGCTGACCCCATCTGTGCGGACCTGGCTGAGGTGCTGGCCGAATCCGCTAAATCAGTGGGGGCGACCGTACACCGTGGCGGCACCTATCTGTGTATTGAAGGCCCCAATTTCTCCACGCGTGCCGAATCCCGCATTTATCGCAGCTGGGGCGTCGATATCATCGGCATGACCAACATCCCTGAAGCCCGCCTGGCCCGCGAGGCTGAAATCTGTTACGCAACAATCGCCCTGGCGACCGATTACGATTGCTGGCATGACGGGCATGATGACGTTTCGGTGGAGGCGGTGATTGCGATCATTCAGAAAAATGTGGCGACGGCGCGAAATATCGTCAAGGCGTCTGCCTCTCGACTTGAAGGTTCGCCGTGCACCCGGGGTTGCGCAGATGCACTGCAATACGCCATTATGACGGACAAGACGTTGATCCCTGAACAGACCCGTAAGGAACTTGAACCCATTATGGGCCGTTATTTTAAATCCTGATGGGAGCAACCCTCCTCTTCATCTTTTTGCACAGGTTGTTTTTATGAGTATTCTCGTTGTTGGATCTGTCGCATTTGACTCTGTACAGACACCTTTCGGTCAGGCTGAAGACGTCCTGGGTGGCTCGGCCACCTATTTTTCCACCGCCGCCAGCTTTTTCACCGGTGTCGACCTGGTGGCAGTGGTCGGGGAGGACTTCCCTGCCGAGCATGTCGATTTTCTGCAATCACGCCAAATCAACCTGGCGGGGCTGCAGCGGGCGCCCGGCTCCACTTTTCGTTGGAAAGGTCGCTATGAGTACGATCTCAACGAAGCGCATACCCTCGATACCCGCCTGAACGTTTTCGAGAGCTTCAAGCCGGAACTGCCCTCAGGCTTCGAGGATGCCGAATTCGTGTTTCTGGCCAACATCGATCCCGAGCTTCAGCTCCAGGTGCTCAAACAGGTGAGAAAACCGCGGCTGGTGGCCAGCGATACCATGAACTTCTGGATCGAGGGCAAGCGTGATGCGCTGGTTGAGACCCTGGCCCATGTGGATCTTCTCGTCATCAACGACGCCGAGACGCGCCAGCTCGCCGGCGAACCCAACCTGGTCAAGGCCGCGCGCATCATCCGCGATATGGGGCCGCAAACCCTGGTGGTCAAACGCGGCGAATACGGCGTGATCATGTTTCGTGATGATTCGGTCTTTGCCGCACCGGCCTATCCGCTGGAGTCGGTTTTCGATCCGACCGGTGCGGGAGACACCTTTGCCGGCGGTTTCATGGGCTATCTCGCCGCGACCAATGATCTTTCGGAAGCCAATCTGCGTCAGGCCATCGTTTTCGGAAGCGTTATGGCGTCATTCACCGTTGAAAAATTCAGCCTTGACCGTTTGCGGACTCTGGAGTACGAAGAGATCAGAAGCCGTTTCCGCCTGTTCAAGCAGCTGACCCATTTCGAGGATCTCTCGGGAGAGTAAGGCCGATTCTTATGTTTCTGCCTGAGGAAAATAGACTCAGTCTGCCGATTGAGGCTGATCGGGTCTTGCATCTTTATCGCTCGATCAACCCGGTGCAGGTTGCTCTGCCCGGGTTCCCGGGACAGAAGGCCGGCGCGTTTGTCTGCGTCTTCTCCGAAGATGCCGCCACAAGAATTGCCGTTGTGCTTGCTTTGCACGAGGCGGGGCGGCTGTATTTCTTCCTTGACGATGAAGGGACGGTCCTCGAAGCGCGGATCGCTCCTCTTCTGGACGAAGCATTGTATTTTGTTGAAGCCATGGGATATCTCATGGTTGACCAGGAGTGGGATCGTCTGGAGGAGAATGAACGTGCTGCCCTCTGGCGCAATCTGCCTTTGAAGCAAGGCATGCCGGCGCCTGTGAAAAGCGATGTCGCATTCTCCGGGGATAGCGCAACCGGCCCTGGGGAAGGCCAAGGCCCTGGTCTTGGCGGTGTCCTCCCCGATAAAGAGATGGAGGCGCGCAGACAGCGATTGATCGCCCATCTCGGACGCCTGTTTGCCGCTTATTGAACAGAAGCGAAAAGTTTGCTCATTCAGGACGCCGCTCGGGGTGTCTGATTTTCAAGGAGATGCCTGTGGTTCAATTTGCGCGCTCAATGGTTCTGGCGGCTGCTGTGATGCTGCTTTGGAGCTGTGCCCCTGTGAAACAGAACCAGCAGGAGGCCCAGACCCATTATTCCCTGGGCGTCAGTTATCTGCGCGAGCCCAATGTCACCTCGGCATTGCGGGAATTTCTCAAAGCGGTCGAGCTTGACCCGCGCAATGCCGATTACCACGAAGCCCTGGCCCATGCTTATCATCTGAAAAACGCCTACCCTGAAGCCGAGAAGCATTACCTCGAGGCGGTACGGCTCTCCGGCGGGGATCCGAACTATTATAATAATCTCGGCGCGCTTTATCTCGATATGCAGCGCTGGGATGATGCTGTAGAAAATTTTCGTCTTGCCGCTGGAGATCTGCTGTTTGCCCAGCCGGAGGTCGCATTCACCGGCGCTGGGACGGCCCTGGTGGAAAAAGGAGAGCCTCTGGAAGCCATCGAATATTTCCAGCAGTCCCTTGAAAAAAATCGCCGCTATGCACCTGCCCATCTGCACATGGGCCGAGCTTATCAGGCATTGGGCCGACCGGGACCAGCAATCGAATCATTTCTTGAAGCGACCAGAATTGATGCCGGTTATGCTGAGGCTTACTACCAGCTGGGGATGGCCTACATGAAACGTAAGGAAGATGACAAAGCCAGGGAGGCGTTTGAAAAAGCGATCTCCCTGCGTCCCGGTTCTGAATTATCACGCAAGGCCGAAAACTATCTGAAGCTTTTGTGAGAAAACCTGCCGGGTCGATTCGCCCGGCAGTGACACCCTGACCCTGGCATAGCTATGAGTGAAACCGAATTTTACGGTGATATTTTAAAAAATCGTCGCAGGGAGCGTCAATTATCCCTGGACGATGTCGCACGGCAGACGCGTATGCGAACTGCTTTTCTCGAAGCTCTGGAAGAGGGGCGGTTCGAGGAATTCCCGGCGGAGACCTATGTGAAGGGTTTTCTGCGCAACTACAGTGAATTCCTGGGTCTTGACTCTAAGGTTTTGCTCGACATCTACCAGCAGCAGCGTCCGGCCGTGGACGATATCGACAGTGAGCTGCGTCGTATCGAGACGGGGCTGGTACAGCCGGTCCAACGCAGTTCCGACCGGCGGTCTCTTCTGCTTTTTCTGTTTATCGCAGTGCTGATCCTCATTGGGTTGGGGGTCGGTTATTTTCTGACTCAGAAACCCGGTGTCATAGGAGTTCTCCCTGAGTCACAGGTGCCGGTGGATGCCCCCGGAACAGTGGAACCGGTGCAGAATGGAGCATCATCGCCATCTTCTGATGCCAACACGGTGACGGAGACAGAGGGGGAGGCGCAGCCAGAAGGTACCGATCAGGTGCAGGATCTTCCCGCCATTGTCGACCCCGTGACACCGGATCCTGTCAACGAAGACCCATCGTCCGCTCCCGCTGATTTTTTCTCTCCACCTCCGGTGGCTCAGGGCGCCGCTCTCAAAATCCGGGCCGTCTCGGAGACGCAACTCGAGGTTGCAATCGATCGGCGCCCGCGTCAGCATTATGAGCTGCGCGAAGGATCTGTATTGACATGGCGGATACAGCAGCAGGCCGAGCTCATTGTCGAACAGCCCGAAGCGGTAACCCTGCTGCTCGAAGATCGGTCGCTCGATTTTGGCAACCATTCGAAAATTCTCATAACCACGGGGGAATGATTCTCCCCGGCAGGTGACATCAATGCAGCTCAGATGCCCACAATGCGGAGCGCGCTATCGGATCAGGGATGAAAAGGTCCGGGTCGGAGCCCGGGTGCGATGCCCGAAATGCAACGACATCTTTCCGGTGCAGGTTGCCGCCGATCTGGCTGCCAAATCCAGTGCTTCGCAAAAGCCCACCTCACCCGACCTACAGAAACCCCGCCCCAGGGTGGTACTCGTTGAAGACGCACGCTACTTTCGCGAGATGATTCGTGATGTGCTGGCTCCTCTCAATCCCGATTTTCACGAAGCGGCAGATGGCGTTGAGGGTTTGCGTATTATTGAGCAGTACCGCCCCGACCTGGTTATTCTTGACCTGAATCTCCCTGAAATGAACGGGTATGAGTTGATGAAGGCCATCCGCGCCCGTACCTCTCTGCGCAATACGCGCATTCTTGCTATGAGCGGAGTTTTCCGCAAAGAGGTCGATCAGGATGCCGCCCAGCAAGCGGGCGCGGATGAATTTATCGGCAAATCATTCACCCCTGACTTTCTTCTTGAACGGGTCAACCATCTCCTCGGCCTTTCATCATGAGCCCTGAAAACAATCAGCCAGCTCTCGCTGCCGCCTATGTCAAGAAACGATTTGCTCTCCGATCCGGCTTTATTTTCGATATGGCTGTTGTGCTGGGGTCAGGATGGGGAGGGCTGGTAGACAAGCTGGAGACCGCGCAATCCATCCCCTATCGCGAGATCCCCGGATTTGGTGCAGCTTCTGTCGCCGGGCACGGCTCTCGTCTATGGACTGGAACGTTCAATGGCTGGCAACTGCTGGTTTTTCAGGGGCGCTACCATCTGTATGAGGGGTACCGGGCCTGCGAGGTGGTCCGGCCGGTGGAACTGGCTGCCGAGCTGGGGTGCCCCCGGCTGCTGCTGACGAATGCGGCGGGTGGTGTTCCCTCTCATTTTCGGCCCGGTGATTTCATGTTCATCGAGGATCATCTCAACCTGACCGGTGACAACCCCCTGCGCGGGCTTTCCGATGCGTTTATCGACTTGAGTCGCCTGTACCGCAAAGATTTGTATTCTGCGTTGAACCAGCGCATGCAAAGCCAGGGCATCCTCATGCATCAAGGGGTGCTGGCGTCATTGCCGGGGCCCAGTTATGAAACGCCGGCCGAGGTGCGCATGATCGAGATGCTTGGTGGTCACGCTGTTTCCATGTCAACGGTGCCCGAGGCCATTATGGCCTGTTATCGTGGTCTTGATGTTGTCGCTCTCAGCCTGATTTCCAACCATGCGGCTGGTGTTGCCGGTGTGCCATTGTCTCACGGGGATGTGCTTGCAGCCGGAAACAGGGCGTCTGGTTTATGTAGTGAACTGGTTTCCGTTCTGGTCGATTGCTGGCGCTCGGCGGATGAAAGTTCCCTCGGGAAACGGCAATAAAAAACCGGCGCTCAGTGTAGCTGGAGCCTGCAGTCATGCGAGGAAGACAATGTCTTCCCGCAAAGGTGCTGTCGAAAAAAATACCCTTGATTTTATTGTTTCTGATCCCGCTGGTAATAAGGTTTATGGCCGCTTGACAGACCTTTGGCCCGTGGTAGAATGGCAAATAATTCGCGATTGCCGGGTTAGTCGGCGAAGAGTGCACGAACAATTTTTCGGGTCGTTTTTAATGCTGTTATGAAAATCAGGTTCAGGGAGTTGTTTTTTGGACATGCATATGGGAAAAATTCTGATTGTTGACGATGAAGAAAACGCCCGTATCGGACTCAGCCGACTGTTGTCGCAGGAAGGCTACGACGTAGACAGCGTCTGCGATGGCGCTGAGGCGCTCGATTATATCCGCGACCACCGGGTGAGCCTGGTGATCAGCGATATCCACATGCCTGGTATGAACGGCATGGTTTTTCTGCGCGAGCTTCACCGCAGCCATCCCGGCATCAATGTCATCATGATTACCGCCTATGGCGGTGTGGAGTCTTACCTGGAAGCCATGAACCTGGGGGCTTTCGAATATATCAACAAGCCTGTGAAAATCGATGAACTTAAGTCGGTCATGAACAAACTTTTCAGCCAGAACAATCAGGCCAGTGTCTGACAGGGGCGATTGGTTCCGGCCATGGGAGACAATATCATGAAGGAATTCAAAAACATTCTGTACGCCACCGATTTTTCCGAAAGCTCTGATTATGCGTTTCAGTATGCCTTCTCACTGGCCAGGAAATATGACGCGCGCCTTCTGTTGGTTCACGTCATCAATGAACCTGTCGATCTGAGAGGGTTCTATGTCCCCCATATCTCCTTTGAAAAGCTTGAGGAAGAGATCCAGCAGGGCGCACAGAAGATGATGGAAAAGTTTTGCCGCACCCATATGGGAGACTTTAAAAATTACGAATCGTTTATTCTGCCCGGCATTCCTTATGACGAAATCATCAAGAAAGCCGATGAGCAGCAGGCTGACCTGATCGTCATGGGGACGCACGGGCGGACCGGACTCGACCATGTTCTGTTCGGTAGCACGGCTGAAAAAGTGGTGCGTAAATCGAACGTGCCGGTCATGACGATTCGTATCAACGAAGAATGATCGCCACAGGCCCGACCATATAACCAATGAATCAGAAAAGGCAGCTCCGGCTGCCTTTTCTGATTCAGGTTTGCCCTTGTCAACCGACGCGGACGCAATGTATGCTGACAGCCGGATTTTCAATACGTTCGGTGGATGGTTCCTTGAGCGAAGCGCCTGAAAAAATTCTTGTTGTAGATGACGAGCGGGTCATTCTGCAGCTGACTTCCATGATCCTGCGCAACCGGGAGTTCGAGGTTCTTACGGCCGAAAGCGGCGAAGAGGGCCTTGAGCTTCTGGCTCGCGAAGAGATCAGCCTGGTTCTGCTCGATTACATGATGCCGGTCATGGACGGCATGACTGCCCTGAAGCAGATCCGGGAGCAGCACCCCCGCACCTATGTCATCATGTTCACCGGCAAGGGCAGCGAGGAGATCGCCGTCGAGTTGATGAAGGCCGGTGCCTCCGACTATATCCTCAAGCCGTTCAACAACCAGGACCTGCTCGATCGAATTGAAAATGTCCTGCGCATTCGCCGTATTGAACTTCACAACAAGGAATTGCGTGAAGAGCGTGAAAGACTGCTGCGCGAAATCGAGGAGTGGAACCAGGAACTTGAACGGCGTGTCGCGGAGAAAAGCGCCGAACTGGAAAAAGCCCAGATGGAAATTATCCAGGCGGAGAAGCTCGCCGCTTTTGGACATCTCTCCGCCGGCATGGCGCATGAAATCCGCAACCCCCTCAATTCCATCAGCCTGTTTGCCCAGATTCTCAAATCATCCGTCTCTCAATGCGCCGACCTTAAAGAGTATCCGGATAAAATCATCCGTGAGGTTGACCGGATCGATGCGATTCTGGTCAAGTTGCTCGACGCGAGCAAAAAGCCCCATGTCACCCTGCAGCGCGTAAACCTGGTCCGGCAGATCGAAAACTGCCTGGAAATATTCGAACCGCAGATCAAGATGCAGAATATCAGAGTGGAGACGGAGATTTCTCCTGATATCCCGGAGCTTGACGCCGATCCCCACGAAATTTCCCAGGTATTCAACAATATTATTGTCAATTCGCTGCACGAGATGCCCGAGAGAGGAACGCTGCGGGTTGCGATGTACAGTGCCGAAGATACCCTTCACATCAAGATCTCCGATACGGGGGGCGGGATCCCCGACGAAAACCTTTACTGCATCTTTGATCCCTTTTTTACCACCAAGGAGCGTGGCACGGGGCTGGGTCTCTCGGTCGTGCTGCGTATTGTCAAGGGCTACGGCGGGCGCATCAATGTCGAAAAGCACAATGGAGACGGCACGACTTTTCACATCCAGTTCCCGGTGATTGCCTCGTGAATTTCGATATGGCTGAATCCGGAGTGGTCGTATTTTGAGGCGATGGCGACTCAGCGACATACGGCTGCCCCTCGAGCGGGATGATGAGCGTCATCTGCGCCTGGAAACGGCCCGGATTTGCGGCATCCCGACGGAGCGTGTTGCCGATCTGACGATAGCGCGCAGGGCTGTGGATGCACGCAAGCGTCCAGCCCTGTTTGTCGTCTATACCGTTGAGTTTTCGGTGGATGACGCAACCGCCGCCGATCTTGAATGCCGCCGCGTTGCGAAGCTGGCTGAGGTTCAGCCGAGTGCACACCCGGACATACCGCGTCTTGATACAAAACGGCGGGCCGTCGTGGTGGGCATGGGACCGGCCGGACTGTTTGCCGCCTGGCGCCTGGCCTGTGCCGGGGTGCCGGTGACCCTGTTGGAGCGCGGATGTGCAGTGGAAGAGCGGGTTCACCATGTCGGCGCGTTCTGGCAGGACGGCCATCTTGACCCGGAGAGCAATGTGCAGTTCGGCGAGGGTGGCGCGGGAACCTTTTCCGACGGCAAACTGACCACCCGTCTCAACCACCCCGCTATGCGCCTTATCCTCGAAACACTGGTGGACCTTGGCGCTCCCGAGCAGATACTGGTCGATGCAAAACCCCATGTAGGGACCGACCGGCTGAGGCGGATCCTGAAAAACTTTCGAGCATCCCTGCAGGAAAAAGGGGTTGAAGTCCAGTTTCGTACCCGGCTCATCGGGATGGAGTGCGAAAAGGAGCGTGTGCGTGCGGCACGTCTCGCTTCCGGCAGGATACTCCCCTGTGACGCCCTGGTGCTTGCTCCCGGTCACAGTGCCCGCGATACCTATGCTATGCTTGTGGACGCAGGCGTTGCCCTTGAGCCCAAACCCTTTGCCGTGGGAGTCAGGGTTGAGCATCCGGCTGCGCTCATCAATCGCATCCAGTACGGCGTGCCCGCCCATCCCCGCTTGAGTGCCGCCGACTATGCGTTGACCTACAACCGCAAGTCCGATGGGCGCGGGGTCTATTCCTTCTGTATGTGCCCCGGGGGAGAGGTTATCAATGCTTCCAGCGAGCCCGGGGCGCTGGTGGTCAACGGTATGAGCAATCTGAATCGGGCCGGCGGCTATTCCAACAGTGCCCTTGTGGTGACGGTGCGTCCCGATGACTTTCCCGAACCAGGCCCTCTGGGCGGGATTGCCTTTCAGCGGAAACTGGAGCAGGCTGCTTTTCAGGCCGGCGGCCGAAATTACCGGGCACCGGCCCAGAACCTGATGACTTTTCTCGGACGCGGCAGAGGGGCTGTGCGCTCGAGCTGCCGTCCTGCGGTGGTTGAGGCGGATCTTGACGGGGTGTTGCCGCCATTTGTGGTTCACGCCCTGCGAGAGGCGCTGCCGCATTTCGACCGACGCATGCGCGGCTTCATCACTGCCGAGGCGGTCCTTGTCGGCGTCGAAACCAGGACGTCTGCGCCTTTGCGCATCCTGCGCGATGCGAACGGCCAATCCGTTTCGCACCCCGGCCTCTACCCCTGCGGAGAAGGCGCCGGGTACGCCGGCGGCATCATGAGTGCCGCTCTTGATGGTTTGCGCATCGCCGATGCGATCATTGCCCAATTTCAGCAACAGGAGATTTGAGTGAAGCAGGTTTATGTCAAGGATGTAAAGGAACGTAACTGGGTGGAGTGCCCCTTTCTGGTGCGCGATAAAATCATGGCGATGGCCAAGAACGGCAAACCCTACATGACGCTCAAGCTCATGGATCGCACCGGTGAGATCGAAGGACGGGTCTGGGACCGGGTCGATGAATTCTCCAGCCGTTTTGAAAAGGACGATTTCATCTTCGCTCGCGGCAAGGCGAGTGTCTACATGGGCAAAATGCAGCTGGTCGTGCAGGACCTTGAGCGCCTCGATGAGGCGAGTATCGATCTGGGCGACTACCTGCCGACCTCCGACTGTGATCCTGCGGAGATGGAGGCCAGGCTGCGCGACAAAGTTGCAAACATCGGCGACAGCCATCTGCGCCGCCTGATGGAGAGCTTCCTGGCCGATGACGATTTTCTCAGGCGTTTTGTCATGGCCCCTGCGGCAAAGGCCATGCACCATGTCTACCTTGGCGGGTTGCTGGAACACAGCCTGGCGGTGGCCGACCTTGTTGACGACGTCAGCGGGCGCTATCCCGGCCTCAATCGCGATCTGCTGGTGACCGGCGCTCTGCTGCACGATGTGGGCAAAATCGATGAATTGTGCTATGCGCGATCCTTCGACTATACAGATGAAGGCAAGCTGATCGGCCATATCGTCATCGGCACAGAATTGGTCGAAGATAAAATCCGTGACCTTGAAGGGTTCCCCCGCAAAACCGCGGTGCTGCTCAAACATCTGCTTCTGTCGCATCACGGGCAGTACGAGTATGGTTCCCCCAAACGGCCCAAGACGGTTGAAGCGGTTATCCTGAATTTCCTCGACGATCTGGACTCCAAGATCAACGGCGTGCGTACCCATATTGAACGTGAGCCGGACAATCCGAGCGGTTGGACCAGCTATCACCGGCTTTATGATCGATACTTTTTCAAGGACGCAACGCCGGCCAATGAAGTTCTGTCCGATCAGGCTGACTCCCGGCCATCGACAGACCAAGCGCGTACCACGCCGCAGCCTGCCGTTAAACCTGCGGCTGCGCCCGCGAAGAAAGACGCCACGCAAAGCAATAAAGAGGATCGCCCCCGGCGCCGCGCCAATAAAGGCTTCACTCTGGGCGAGCAGCTGCGCGGCAAAAGTCTGGATCTGTTTTCCACTGAAAATTCCGAGAAGGAGTAGCTTGTGATTCTAGAACGTCTGGCGGTCGGGCCGCTGCAGGTCAACTGTTTTATCATCGCCTGTCCGGAAACCCTGGAAGCTGCAGTCGTCGACCCCGGGGACGAAGGGGCGCGGATTCTGGAATTGGCGCAGAGCCGGGGACTCAATGTCCGCATGGTGATCAATACCCATGGTCATTTCGATCACATCGGCGGAAACCGCTATCTGGTGGAGCAGACTGGTGCAGAGCTTCTGCTCCACCGGGATGATCTGCCCCTTTTTGACAAAGCCGGCGAACATGCCGCGACCTTCGGCTTTAAAACCGAGCCGTCGCCGCAGCCGAACCGCCTGCTCGAAGGGGGAGAGACCCTGAAGCTTGGAAATCTGGAAATCTCGGTGTTGGCGACTCCGGGCCATTCGCCGGGCGGCATTTCACTGTATGTGGCGCCCCATGTCTTTACCGGCGATGCCCTGTTTGCCCAATCCATCGGCCGCACCGATCTACCCGGCGGCGATCTCGACCAATTGCTTGGCGCCATCCGCGACAATCTGCTGGTGCTGCCGGATGAAACCCTGGTTCATCCCGGACATGGGCCGGACAGCACCATCGGTCGGGAGAAAGTGCTGAATCCTTTTCTGCGATGAGCGCCTCCTGCAGGATCGCTCCATCCTAACGACAGGATATCCTTCATGCTGCATGACAAGACGATCGTCCTGGGTGTGACCGGCGGCATTGCCGCCTATAAAGCGGCCGAGCTGACCCGGCTTTACGTCAAAGCCGGCGCCGATGTGCATGTCGTCATGACGCGCGGCGCCCAGGAGTTTATAACCCCTCTGACGCTGCAGACCCTGAGCTCCAACCCGGTGCACACCGAGATGTTCAACCTGCTCAGTGAGCGCGAAGTGGGGCATATCTCGCTGGCCGACCGGGCCGACGTTTTCGTGGTGGCGCCCGCCACTGCCAACCTGGTGGGTAAGGTCGCCGGCGGTATTGCCGATGACCTGTTGACCACCACCATCATGGCGACCAAGGCCCCGGTTCTGCTGGCGCCGGCGATGAATGTCAACATGTGGGAAAACCCGATCTATCAACGTAACCAGGCGGATCTGGAACAGCTGGGCTACCATTTCGTGCAGCCCGTGGAGGGATTTCTGGCCTGCGGTTGGGAAGGGAAGGGCAAGCTGGCGGATCCGGCGGAGATCTTCGAGGAGACCATTGGGCTGACGCTGCCCAATGATCTGGCGGGAGAGACGGTGCTGGTCACCGCGGGCCCAACTCGGGAGGAGATCGACCCGGTGCGTTATATCAGCAACTACTCCTCCGGCAAGATGGGCTACGCCATTGCGCGTGCGGCGCGCCTGCGCGGCGCAAAGGTGGTGCTGGTCAGCGGCCCCTCAGCGTTGCCGCAGCCCGTTGGCGTCGAGCGCATCTGCGTGACGAGCGCCGCTGAAATGAAAGAGGCTGTGCTGGCCCGGTGCGACGAGGCCACTATTATCGTCAAGGCCGCTGCCGTTGCCGATTATCGGCCTGCCCATCGCGCTGAACACAAGATGAAAAAACACAATACCGATGCCCTGAATCTTGAACTGGAGAAAAATCCGGACATCCTCTCGGAACTCGGCCGCCGCAAGGGACATCGCACTCTGGTCGGGTTTGCCGCCGAAACGCGTGACCTGCTGGAAAATGCGCGCAAGAAACTGACGGAGAAAAATCTTGACCTGATCGTTGCCAACGATATCACCCAGCAGCACGCCGGTTTCGATGTCGATACCAATGTGGTTCGGCTGCTCGCGCCGGACGGCAGTGAAGAGATCCTGCCGGAGATGTCGAAGGATGAGGTTGCCCACCGTTTGCTCGACCGCATTCTTGCGTTGCGTGGCTAACCTTGGGGAGTTCCGCGTGCTAAGCGGTCTTGCGTTCCACCGCTTCACAGTTCGACAGAAGATCGAGGATTTCACGGGGCCGGGTGATCCCCTCGCGGAAACAGTTTTTGAACCCGAGTATGATTTCTTCAGACTGCTCGTCGCCGAGTTTGCCGTCCATATGGAGAAGATGAAGGTTCTTGCGCACCATGCGCGCGGCGGACAATGCTCTTTCGCCGGTGGGATCGGCCTTCCAGTAAGGGCTGCCATCCATCTCGCACAGGATGCTTTCGGTGGCTTCTTTGGCCAGGTCCAGGTACTCGTCACGGCTTTCGCCGGGCAGATCGTATTTCGAGGTGATTGAGATGGAGCGCAGCACCTTCTGCCACTGTTGCAGACGGTTGAGCAGCAGCAGTGAGTTGAAGAGGCGTTTGTTGGTATTGAAGGAAAAGATGGTATCCGACAGCACGCTGCGCATCATGGTGTCGTTTTCGCGGAAATCCTTGCGCGCGATTTTGCGGGCGATGCGCCAGATCTCGGGATCGACCGTGGCCTCGAAGCGCAGTTCCCAATACGCATGTTTGAGCATCAGCGTATTGTAGGTGCGCACCATCTTGAAGGGCACGAAATAAGAGTGCGCAATGGTATCGGCCGCCAGGTGGGCCAGGTAGCCGTGAGCGCAGGCCTTCTGTCGATCCGTGACGGAGGCTGCAAGAATCTTGCGTCCCAGCCGCCAGGAATGGCAGTGGTTGAGGTAGTGAGTGAACTTCTTGCCCAGAGTGATATCCGCGCTGATGCATCCATAGAGAAAATCATGCGGATGCGCCGCGAGCAGCCCCCGAAGTGCCGCCGGCAGGAGTTGAAGGTTGTCGAGGATGTGGCTGCCGAGTTGCAGGTGGATGCCGATGCCCCAGGCATATGCATCCCCGGGCCACAGAATCATGGCTAACACGACGGCCAGAAATATTTTCGAAACCATGAGGTCCTTAATAATTGTGATGCGTCACAAAAAGGATAGAACACCCTGCGGTGAGTGTAAAGGTGATGATGCCCTCTTCGGATAAAAAAGAAATTGCCGATCTGTGCGCTCAGGTTCGTGGTCTGCTGCAGGATTTCGAACACCTCGGCGTAAATGAGGTTTTTGTTCAGGACCCGCCGTCCGAGTTGCCTCGATGTCCGGTCGGCGAGCGACCGTCCGACGATGAGAAGATGGGGTGCCGCCCTGAGACCCTCGAAGAGATCGCTGCTGAATTGCACAACTGCCAGCGCTGCCCTTTGAGCAAGCGGCGCCGGAATGTGGTGTTTGGCGTTGGAGACCCTCAGGCGCAACTTGTGTTTGTCGGGGAAGGGCCGGGTCGAGAAGAGGATGAAAAAGGGGAGCCCTTTGTCGGTGAGGCCGGCAGACTGCTTGACCGTATTCTGTCCGCCATGGGCTTAAATCGCGATCAGGTTTATATCTGCAATGTCGTCAAGTGCCGCCCGCCGGGGAACCGCGACCCCCTTCCGGAAGAAATCGAGCACTGCGAGCCTTATCTCAAACGTCAATTGGCTACGATCAACCCCCGCGTTGTTGTTGCCCTGGGCCGCTTCGCCGTACAGACCCTGCTGCGTGATTCCGCACCTATCAGCCGGTTGCGCGGTCATTGGCGGGAGTATGAGGGAATTGCCCTGATGCCGACTTTTCACCCCGCCTTTCTGTTGCGAAAGCCGGCGATGAAGCGCGAGGTCTGGGAGGATATGAAACAGGTCCTGCACCGCTTGCGTGAACTGCGGGACTGAGGGGCCTGCTCAATGCCTGGGGCGTGGGAAGGGGAGAACGGCCGCTTCTCTCCGCGCATTCTGGCGTTCGCGCATGACTTTTTCCGGGTTGTTGACGACTTCCTGAAAATTGGCGAAATGTTCCCAGAAGATTTCGACCATCTTGTTCATGCGCATGATCGGGTCATGATACGCCTGTAGTCGTGCTTCAATCGTGAATTGAAGTCCGTGAGCGCGTTTTTGAAAATCCTCCGGAAAGGTCTGAATGGTTTCTTCGATGAGCGCCTTGCGTCTTAGTTCAAACTGCTCCTGGTCCTGAAAATAGAGCTGACTTAATTCTTCAAAGAAGGCCTGGTTGTCCTGATCGGAAAATTCCATAGTCCCCTCCCTCTTTTTCACCATGTCACCGGTTGGTATTAAAACCTGTTACACCATGAAAACGACCTTTGCAAATCATAATATTTTCGTTTTTGCATGAACAAAAAAACGATTCATAAATGACTTGCGATCTTTTCGAGAACGAACTCCTGAGATGCAGGGGCGCGGTGATGTCACTGCGCTACTGTTGCCGCAGATATGCGGTTGTCAGGTTTCAATTTTCAGGCGTTTTATTTTTTCAACCAGGGTTGTGCGATTGATGCTGAGCAGGTTTGCGGCCCTCGCTTTGACGCCATTGCTCAGCTCGAGCGCTTCCTGGATCATGGTGCGTTCAATATTGCCGATGATTTCAGGCATATTGACGCCGGACTCGGTGACGCGTGGCGCGCTGGCCAGCACCGAATCCGTGCCGCTGGCTTCGCCGATATAGGGGGGCAGGTCCTGCGGTTCGATGATCTCGCTGTCTGTCAGCGCCACCGTGCGCTCTATGAGGTTTTCCAGCTCGCGCACATTGCCCGGCCAGGCGTAATTCTCCAGCGCCGTCATGGCCGCGGGGGAGATCGACATCAGCGAGCGATCCATTTCCTGGCAGAATTTCTGCAGAAAATTGCGCGCCAGAAGGGCGATGTCTTCACGTCGTTCTCTGAGCGGCGGAAGCTCGATCGGGATCACGTTGAGGCGATAGTAAAGGTCTTCGCGAAACTGCCCCTTTTTGACCTGATCCTCCAGGTCGGCGTTGGTTGCGGAAACGACCCGCACGTTGAGTTTGACCTTGCGGGTCGTCCCGATACGCTCGATTTCCTGCTCCTGAAGGACCCGCAGCAGTTTCATCTGCAGGTGCATCGGCATGGTACCGATTTCATCCAGAAAGATCGTCCCTTTGTCAGCCGCTTCGAATTTGCCGGCTTTTTCCGAAACGGCGCCTGTAAATGCCCCCTTGGCATGGCCGAACAGTTCGCTCTCCAGCAGGTCGGCGGGGATTGCGCCGCAGTTTATCGCTACGAAGGGTTTGTCCTTGCGGGGGCTGTTGTAGTGGATCGCTTTGGCGACCAGCTCTTTGCCGGTGCCCGATTCTCCCAGGATGAGAATGGTTGACTCGGTGTTGACGATGCGCTCAAGGCGGGAGAAAACCTGCTGCATCGGCAGGCTGTTGCCGATGATATTGTCGAATTTGTATTTGCCTCTGAGCTGTTGTCGCAAATAGAGGTTTTCGGCCACGAGGCGGCTTTTTTCCACCGCCTTGGCAACGATGACCTTGAGTTTTTCAAAGTTGAAGGGTTTTGTGATATAGTCGAACGCCCCTTCTTTCATGGCTTCAACTGCAGTTTCCGCCGAGGCGTTGCCGGTAATCAGGATGACGCTGGTGTAGGGGCTGTCTTCCTTGACGCGTTTCAGGATGTCGATGCCGCTCACGCCGGGCAGAAACAGGTCGGTGATGATGATTTCAAAGGGTTTTTTCTCCATGATCTCCAGGGCTTCTTCGCCGGTGACGGCTGACTGAACCTGATAGCCCGAATGAGACAGCAGCAGAGTGAGTGCCTGCCGATTGTGTGCCTCGTCGTCGATCACGAGAATCTGTGTGCTGGATTTCATGCCGTAGCCTTCCCTCCAATGGTTCAACGCCACATGTCCGTCACAAAATTGACGATCCAATATCCATACCATGACGACTGGATTGAGCGCAACAATTTCGCGGAGATAAGAGTACGACCGTTCCCATTTAATTCCTCGCCGCGAATGGTAGCGGAAGATTGACAAGCATCGACCATCGGCTAATCTTTCTCTATGGTGCGATTTCAACGGTTTACATTTCTTCTTGGCCTGATGTGCCTGGTGATTTCCGGCCTGGTCCCGTCCGCTGCCCATTGCCGTGAAGGGGACACCCTTTCTGTGTTGCCGGTCGCTGATGTCATCAACCCGGTGGTGGCCGGCTTTGTTCAGGACGAGATCGAGCGCGCCAACCGCCTTGAACGGCGTGCCGTTCTGCTGGAGCTTGATACGCCCGGTGGACTGGACACGTCCATGCGTCAGATCATCCAGTCCATTCTCGGTTCGCGCATCCCCGTAATTGTTTATGTTTACCCCCATGGTGCGCGAGCGGCTTCCGCCGGCGCGTTGATAACGCTGGCCGCAGATTTTGCCGTCATGGCGCCTGGGACCAATCTTGGTGCCGCCACACCGGTTTCACTCACACCTCCCACAGGTGGTGGCGAGCAGGGCGAGGCCATGATGAAAAAGGTGACCAACGATGCGGTTGCCTACGCGCGGAGTCTGGCGGAACAACGCGGCCGCAACCAGGACTGGGCCGAACAGATCGTCACCGAAGGAGTCTCTACCCCGGCCCATGAAGCCCTTGAACTCGGAGTTGTCGATTTTGTTGCGGAAGACGTACAGGAGATGCTGAGTCTTCTCGATGGACGTGTTTACCTTCGGGGAGGAGAAGAGCTGCATTTCAGTGCCGCCGATGCCGTCCTTGAACGGATCGAGATGAACTGGCGACAGAAAATTCTCACGACCATCAGCAACCCCAATGTGGCTTATATGCTGTTGATGCTGGGATTTCTCGGGATATTTCTCGAGCTGTCCCAACCCGGCGTTATTCTCCCCGGCGCTATCGGTGCACTGGCATTGCTGCTGGCTTTTTTCGGCTTGCAGATGCTGCCGGTTAATTACGTCGGTGTGCTGTTGATCGTCGCGGCGCTGATCCTGTTTATCCTCGAAATCAAAGTACAGTCCTACGGCATGTTGACTGTAGGCGGCATTCTGTCCATGGCGCTGGGGTCTCTCATGCTGATCGATTCCGCACAGCCTTATCTGCAGATTTCACGAGCGGTCATTGTGGCGACCATTGCGGTCAGCACCAGCTTCTTTATTCTGATTGTCTATTTTGTTGCGCGTACTCAGATGTCCCGGGTTGTGTCGGGAAGAGAGGGAATTGTCGGCGAGCAGGGCACTGCGGTGACGGCGCTCTCGCCGGAGGGGCGGGTTTTTGTGCATGGTGAATATTGGAACGCGGTGGCAGATGAACCGGTCGCGGAAGGGGAGCCTGTCGAGGTCATGGAGTTGCTGGATCACATGCGCCTGCACGTGCGCCGCATGGAGCCGGGTTCCAGATAGAAGATGTTTTTTGGGTCACTATTCAACTTGGCGGTGCAGCGAAGGTGTCGCAGCTCCCATGACAAGGGACACTTTCCGCCATCCCTGGCCGTTTGACTGGCGCCATCCGTGGCGCCAGACACCCTTGTCATGGAAGCTACGACCCCTTCGTGGTGAAACGATACTTTCTTTTTCAGGTGGAGGTCGATGACCATGGGTTTGCCCATCAGTGTTTTCTGGATCGTCGTTTTCGCGCTGCTGGTGGCATTGATTGCCAGTGCGGTGCGGGTCCTGGTCGAGTATGAACGTGGCGTGGTTTTTCGCCTCGGCCGTTTTTCGGGAGTGAAAGGGCCGGGGCTGCGTTTTATCATCCCCGGGATCGATCGCATGGTCAAAGTCAGTCTGCGCACCGTAGCGATGGATGTTCCGCCGCAGGACGTGATCACCAAGGATAATGTCTCGATCAAAGTCAACGCGGTACTTTACTTTCGCGTCATCAGCCCCGACAAGGCGCTGATCGAAATTGAAAACTATCTTTACGCCACCAGTCAACTGGCCCAGACTTCCCTGCGCAGTGTTCTTGGCCAGTCTGAACTTGATGAACTGCTGGCTCAACGCGATCGCATCAACCTGCACCTGCAGGAAATTCTCGATCGTCAGACCGATCCCTGGGGGGTCAAGATCAGCAATGTCGAGATCAAGCATGTCGACCTGCCCGTCGAGATGCAGCGTGCCATGGCACGTCAGGCCGAGGCCGAGCGGGAGCGGCGCTCCAAGGTCATTCACGCCGAGGGGGAATTTCAAGCGGCGAAGAAGCTGGCCGATGCGGCACATATCATCTCCAAGGAAAGAGGGGCGCTGCAGCTGAGATTTCTGCAGACTCTGACCGAAGTGTCGGCGGAGAAGAATTCGACGATTATTTTCCCGCTGCCCATGGACTTGCTCACGCCGTTTCTTGAGCGGTCGGGTGCCGAAAAAGAGTAGGCACATCGATCCCGCAGGCACGCATTATCCTTAGAATTGAGAACAAGCGGTGAAAAGAGAAGGGCGGGTCTTTATGGCCCGCCTTTTTTCAGGTATGCACGGCGTGGTGCGATATGTGGGAAATGGTGCGAGGACGAGAATTTTTTCGACAGTAATTTCAATGGTTTGTGAATTAAAACAATATTTTACCTTGACACCGAAAAAAGGCTTTGATTAGATTGCATTTCCTGTGTCGCACGACCTAACCTTTTAAAATCACTGTAAAATTTAAGTATTGCTAAAAACATAAAGTGTTTTTGACTTTGGGGTCAACTTGAAACCGTTGCTGGTGGGGAAGCCGGCTGGAGGAGGTTTAATGGCAGTAAAAAAATTCAAAAAAATTATGGCCGCCAATCGGGGCGAGATTGCAATTCGGATCTTCCGTGCCTGCACGGAACTGGGGATCAAGACCGTCGCAATCTATTCCGAGGAAGACAAGATCTCGCTGCATCGCTACAAGGCTGATGAAGCTTATTTGATCGGCAAGGGCAAGGGGCCGATCGATGCCTACCTTTCCATTGACGAGATCATCGACCTGGCCCGCAAAAAGGAAGTCGATGCGATCCATCCCGGCTACGGCTTCCTGTCTGAAAACGCCGAATTTGCTGAAGCCTGTGAGCGGGCGGGCATTGCCTTTATAGGCCCGACGCCCGAAATTCAAAGACGCCTTGGTGATAAAGTTTCCGCGCGTCATGTGGCCATCGAGGCCGGCGTGCCTGTAGTCCCTGGCACTGCGGATCCGGTGACAACAGAGGAGGAGGCTCTCCTTTTTGCCAAGGAGTCGGGTTATCCGATTATCGTCAAGGCTGCAGCAGGCGGTGGCGGAAGGGGCATGCGCGTGGCCCGCAACCAGAAGGAACTGCTTGAAGGACTCAAATCAGCGGCTTCCGAAGCCAAGGCCGCTTTTGGCAATCCTTCGGTTTTCCTAGAGAAATATCTGGAGAAGCCCAAACATATCGAAGTGCAGATTCTCGGTGACCAGCATGGCAACATCTTTCATTTTTTTGAGAGAGACTGTTCCATACAGCGTCGTCACCAGAAGGTTATTGAAATCGCGCCGTCGCTGGGTTTGGATGAAAAAACCCGCCATGCAATCTGCGATTCCGCCATGAAGATTGCCAGGGCGGTCGATTACATCAATGCGGGCACCGTGGAGTTCCTTCTCGACCAGAACGGCGATTTCTATTTCATTGAGACCAATCCCCGCATTCAGGTGGAACATACCGTCACGGAAATGGTGACCGCCCGCAACCTGGTGCAGATGCAGATTCAGGTGGCACAGGGCTACAAGCTGACCGATCCCGAAATCGGGATCGCGAACCAGGAAGATATCGAGCTGCGCGGCTACGCGATCCAGTGTCGGGTGACGACCGAGGACCCCCAGAACGGTTTTGCTCCGGATTTTGGAACGATCAAGGTTTATCGGACGGCGGCTGGTTTCGGGGTGCGCCTTGATGCCGGACAGGGCTATGCGGGGGCCCAGATTACGCCTCATTACGATTCCATGTTGACCAAAATTACCGCGTTCGGCCGCTCATTTCCCGATGCTGCGCGCACCATGGATCGCGCCCTGCAGGAGTTCCGCATTCGCGGAGTCAAGACCAATATCGGTTTTCTTGAAAACGTGATCACGCATCCGCTTTTCCTGGAAGGGAAATGCGATACCTCTTTTATCGATAGTCATCCCGAGTTGTTCCAGTTCCGGGTCAAGAAAGACCGCGCCAATAAATTGCTGCGCTTCATCGGCCACACCGTGGTCAATGGTTATCCCGGGATCACGGAGGAGAGGGCGCTGCGGTTCCGCGAACTCCGCGAAGCAGAAGCGCCGGAGATGCATTACGATACGCCGCGGCCGCGCGGGACTCGCGATATCCTGCGGGAGAAAGGTCCCGAGGGGCTGGCCCGATGGGCCATGAAAGAGAAAAAGCTTCTGCTGACCGACACCACCATGCGCGATGCCCACCAGTCGCTGATGGCGACCCGCTTCCGCACCTTTGATCTCGACCGCATTGCCGAAGCGACCAGCGTGCTTGGCGGCGGGCTGTTCTCGCTGGAGATGTGGGGCGGTGCGACTTTCGACGTGTCCATGCGTTTTCTGAAGGAAGACCCCTGGGAGCGGCTTGATCGCTTGCGGGAGAAGATCCCCAATGTCCTCTTTCAGATGCTGCTGCGGGGTTCCAATGCAGTCGGCTACACCAATTATCCCGACAATGTGGTGCAGAATTTCGTGGCCGAGGCGACTCGCGGTGGAATCGACGTATTCCGCGTGTTCGATTCCCTCAACTGGACCAAGGGGATGCGTGTCGCCATGGATGCCGTCCGGAACAACGGCGCCGTGTGCGAAGCGGCGATGTGCTACACCGGTGACATTCTGGATCTCAAGCGGGACAAGTATCCTCTCAAGTATTATGTCGACCTGGCTAAAGAGCTTGAAAAGATGGGCGCCCACATTCTTGGCATCAAGGATATGGCCGGCCTGCTCAAGCCCTTTGCCGCCGAAAAACTGGTGAAGGCGCTTAAGCAGGAGATCGGCATTCCCATCCACCTGCATACCCACGACACCTCCAGCAATGGCGGCGCCATGCTGCTGGTGGCGGCCCAGGCGGGCGTCGATATTGTCGATACCGCACTTTCTTCAGTCTCCGGCTTGACGGCGCAGCCCAATATGAATGCTCTGCTGGCGGCTCTTGAAGGCACCATCTGGGATCCGAAACTCGACCAGGACGGTCTGCAGCTACTGGCCAATTACTGGGAAACGGTGCGGACCTATTATGCGCCATTCGAGTCCGAACTGCGCAGCGGCACCGCCCAGGTTTATTTCCACGAAATTCCCGGCGGCCAGTACAGCAACTACAAGCCTCAGGTCGAAGGGCTGGGTCTTGGACACCGCTGGGAAGAGTGCAAGCTGATGTATCGCAAAGTCAATGATATGTTCGGCGATGTAATCAAGGTCACTCCCTCGTCCAAGATCGTCGGCGACATGGCCATGTTCATGGTGCAGAACAATCTCGAACCTGAGGATGTTTATGAGCGGGGTGAGGAACTGACTTTCCCCCAGGGGGTGGTGGACTTCTTCAAAGGCATGATCGGTCAGCCGGTGGGGGGCTTTCCCAAAGACCTGCAGAAGATCATCCTTAAGGACGAGAAGCCGCTGACCTGCCGCCCTGGTGAGCTGCTTGAGCCCGTTGACTTCGATGCCCGTAAAACAGAGCTGGAAGCCAAGGTCGACCATCCCGTTAAAGACCGTGATGTTCTTTCCGCTGCCCTCTATCCCGTGGTGTGGGAAGAGTTCGATGCCCATCGCCAGGATTTCGGCGACACCTCTGTGCTTCCGACCCCGGTGTTTTTCTACGGTCTTGAGATCGGCGACGAGCTGAACATCGATATCGAGCCGGGCAAAACCTTGATCGTACGTCTCAATGCGGTCGGTGGACTGCAGAAGGACGGCTCGCGCAACATCTACTTTGAACTTAACGGCGAGCCCCGTCAGGTAACGGTGCAGGACCTCTCCGTTGTCAGCGATGAGAGCGCGCATCAGAAGGCGGAGCGCGGCAACACTAAACACGTCGGTGCGCCCATGCCGGGCAAGGTGTTCAAGCTGCTGGTCAAAGCGGGAGACGAGGTCAAGGCGGGCGACACCCTGCTGACCACCGAGGCGATGAAGATGGAGACCAATGTCAAGGCCAAGCAGGATGGCAAGGTTGTCGATGTGCTCTTCAAGGAAGGTGATTCCGTTCAGCAGGATGACCTGCTGGTGGTTTTGGATTAGTTACTCGATTCGATTGAATGGATGTATTATGCCCTCTTGATGCGGGCCGCGAATGCCGGGTTTTCGAACCCGGCATTTTTTTGATCAAGACGGGGCCGCATCTGAAAAAGAAGCGGTTGAGAAAGCTGCGACATTTCAAACCGGAAAGATTTATGCTATATCCTCCAGAAGTTATGCGGTGAATGGGTGATGAGAGGGGAAGTTTATGAGGGTAGGGAAGCGCGTCGTTTCGATTTTTGTCTTGCTGGGTCTGGTCTGTCTGGTTGCGCCGGCCTCGTCTGTACAGGCCCTGACCCAGCGTGACTGGATGGTGGCTCTGGTCGATGCCCTGGGGTGGTCTTTCGGGTTGCCCGATGAGCCGCAGGAGAGTGATTATCAGGAAATTCTCTCGGGAGAGCGCGTTTTTCGCGTCGAAGCCGAAGAAGCCCATCAGCCCGAGGATCTGGTTGCGGTCAAAACTTTTGAAAACTTCGGTCCTTTCAGTGGAGAAGGGTGGCTGGCCGGGATCGCCACGGAAACGCGCGCGCACTTACAGTTTCTTCTCCCCCGTGACGGAAACTACCACATAACAGCATCCTTGCGTTTGCCCGGCCACCGTATCCGCGTCGGAGGACGGGAGGTGGAGGCATCTGCCGGCAATCGATTCGAAACGGTTCCTTTGGGAACGTTTTCTCTTGAAGCCGGTCCCCAGGAAATTGTTGTCGATCTCCCCCCCAGCGCTGCCATTGATTACCTGGAGTTAAGGGCGGCGCCATTGCCGAAGATCGAACCTCTGGACGGCTGGCGACCGCAAGCGCCTTTGAGCCGGTCTGATCTGGCGGTGACGGCTGTTCGGCTTCTGGATGCGGAAAACTGCCTGCCTCCCATGCCGCTAAAGATCAGCATTGAGGCCGAGACTTCATCTTCCCCCGACGGTGCCCAGATTGAAACCAGCCGCTACCTGGGGGTGCCCAGCGAGGGTGCCTGGCTGCGGGCCGGGACGACGCCGGCTCGCGTACGTCTGCATTTTCGTGTCGAGCGGGACGGGGTATATCGCGTCTCGTTGACCGGAGTGGGGAGTGAGTCTGCAACCCTGAGTTTTGACGGGGGACGCTCCAGGAGCCAGCCGTTTAATTCTTTCCTGGCCGAAAAAGAGGTTGGCACTGTTTATCTTGAACGTGGCAGTCATTATGCCGATATCGAACTCCCTGCGGGAAACGGGGTTGATAAGTTGGTATTGCATGCTCTGCATTCCGACCCTTCCGATTATGCTCGCCTGGCGGGGATGTCCGCCATAGACGGGAAGCCGGATGCCAGCGAGATCGATCTTTTGCTCGCATTGCTGGCCGCCGTCGGAGCGTCGCGCTAACTGTTGCCATGGGTGTTCTTCCTTGGCTATTGTCCTACGCAGCGGGCCTGTGCCTGATGCCGTATCTGCCGCTGGAAACCGTTCACATCGGTTTGATCGGTGCCCTGGCCTTTGTGGTATGGGCAGTGCGCAAGAGCCGCCGGCTTTTCTCGCTATCTGCCGGGCTTTTTTTCTTTGCTGCCGGGCTTCTTTTTTATTCCACCTCCATTTCCCTGCCCGTTGATCCTTCTCATCTTGTTCACCATGTAGATGGGGAGGCCGCAAACTTTCACGGCAGAATACTTGAAATGGTCCATTATCCCGATGGGCGGGGGCGCGTCGACCTCGAAATCCAGTCCCTGGACCGTGAGGGGTTGAGTCAGAGAGTGCATGGGCGTATGCGCCTGTTTTTCGGAGAATCTCCCGAGGATAACAGAGAGATTCTACCCGGCGATCTCGTCTGGCTACGCACCCGCATGCGTCACCCGGCCCTTTTCGGATCACCGGGGGAATTCAATTATCCCCGTTACCTCTGCGCACACAAAATCTTTGTGACAGGATACCTGAAAAGCCTTCGTGAGATGGCGGTGGCCCCACAGGACGTGCCCTGGTACTCCGCTGATTTTTTCAGGCGTCTTCGCTTCAATCTGGCTTCCGTGATCTTTCGCCAGGACGATGCCCACTCTGCCTTGACTGCGGCGCTGCTGGTCGGCGATAAGAGCCGCTTGCTGCCTGCACAGCGAGAGACTCTGGCGCGTGGTGGCATCTCCCATCTGTTTTCCATTTCCGGCCTTCATCTCGGCTTAGTGGCTGGTTACGGTTATTCCCTTCTTCTGCTGGGGTGGCGGCGCAGTGAGCGCCTACTGTTACATTTTCCTCCGCGCCGCTATCTTCCTCTGGCTTTGATTCCGCTGCTGCTTTTCTATGTAATGGTGACCGGTGGCGCGCTGCCGACCTTGCGGGCTTTTTTCATGGCCTTTGTGGGTATTTTACTTTGGTTGAGCGGCTGGCGTACCCGCCCTTTGAATCTGGTCTGGGCCGCCGCTTTTATTTTTCTCCTGATCCAGCCGCTGCTGATCTTCGATGTGTCCTTTCAACTCTCCTTTGCCGCGGTGACCGCTATTGTCGCCTGTGTCGGACGATGGTCCAGCTTCTGCCGGGATTATCCCCGTTGTCTACGGTGGTTCTGTCTGCTGGGGGTCACCACCCTTGTGGCCTCTCTTGCGACTCTGCCGCTGGTTCTTGCCAATTTCCATCTTCTTGCTCCCGCCGGTCTGCTGACTAATTTCGTCGCCGTTCCGGCTATTGCGCTGCTGGCATTGCCTCTTGGATTGGCTGCGATGGCGCTTTTACCGTTGTGGCCGACCGCTGCGCAGTGGTTGCTGTCCGTGGTGCATCCAGTTCTCGGCATGGTTCAGGATGCTACCGCCTGGATGATTGCCAGGCCGATCTTCGGTGGATGGCGCCTGTTTCTCTCCCCCTGGCAGATCTTGGGCATTGCGCTCGTGGTGCTCGTGCTTATGCTGCCCCTGCGTTTCCGTTGTGGATGGCTGGCGCGGATTGTCACAATTGGGCTCTGTCTGGTTTTTTTTCTGTGGAGCCTGTTTCCCTCCGGAGATACGCGACGGCTCACGGTGACGGCTGTCAGTGTCGGTCAGGGGGACGCGACTTTGTTGTCGTTTGGAGGCACGCGCCACATTCTGGTTGACGGAGGTGGGCTTTACAGCGATAACTTCGACGTGGGTGAGCGACTTGTGGCGCCGGCGCTCGGACATATAGGGGTTCGTCGCCTTGACGCTGTAGTGCTGACCCACGATCATCCCGACCACCGCAAAGGGCTGGTCTTTATCCTTGAAAATTTTGAAGTCGGCCAATTCTGGACCACGTCTACCACGGACCTGTCGGCCTCGCCTTTGGGAGCCGTGCTGGCTCGCCGCGGCATCCCGGTTCGCCATTTTGAGCCGGGGTGGACGGCTGTTGATCGCTTTGCTCCGTATAGATTGAATATTTTTCAGCCCCCTCTCCATCTCAAAGCAGAAAATGACCGCTCCCTGGTCATTCAGGCCGAACTTGATGAGAAGGGGGTTCTGCTTACCGGAGACCTTGAACGTGCCGGAGTTGAACAACTTTTGTTGCACCCGCCTCTTGGAGAGGTATGCTTGTTGAAAATGCCCCATCACGGCAGTGCCGGATCATCGCCCGGGAAACTGATCGATCATGTGCAGCCTGAAATGGCTTTTGTCTCTGCCGGTCGCGAAAATGTGTATCGGTTGCCCGCCGCTGAAGTCCTTGAGGTTCTTCGGACGAGCGGCATCCCCCTGCTGCGGACCGATACCCAGGGGACTCTGCGTTGGTCTACCGATGGCCGGACTCAGCGCGTGGAGATCTGGGAAGGGGGGCAGTTTCGACGCATTTAAGGTGTGTTTTTTGCATGGAATATTTGTTGGGTGGCATGTGCAGATCGCAGGGTCACGCTGATTCCTTTCTTTTTTTGTAGTGTGTGATTGCCCGACGGTTCGTCAGGGTTCTTCTATAAATCGGAGTCGTATTTCATGGATACACCCACTATTCTGGTTGTCGACCGGGAACTGTTCTTCCGGCAGCTTTTTTCCGACCTGCTGGGGCGTGAAGGGTTTACGGTCGAAACAGCCGAATCAGGGCATGCCGCACTTGACCGCATAAAGGAGGGAAAGGTTGATTTGGTCGTGGCCGATCTGAGCACGCTTGAGGGAGGGCTCCGGCCCTTCCTGCATGAGTGCCGGTCTGTTGATCCCGCTCCGGAAGTTGTGCTGGCGGCGGGAGGCGCTGAGCGGGAATCTGCGGCGGAGGGGCTGAGATATGGCGCTGCCGATTATCTGATCAAGCCTTTTCCGGGGGAAGAGTTGCGCCACCGGATTCGCGGTGTTCTGGAAAGCAGAAAGCTGGCTGCTGAAAATGCATCGTTGAGCCGGCGGATTTCCTGGCTGCAGGAGACAAATTCCCTCGTCGGAATTCTTGAACGGGATCGTTTTCTGGGGCAGGCGGTCGATCTCTGCTTGCGTGAAACCGGGGCAACACATGGTTTTGCCGTTGTGCGTGAAGCGGCGGAACATAGCGAGCTGCATGGTCTTGTAGGATTTTCGGCCGAAGAGGTGCGCACCTGGGTTGATCGTCTTTTCCCCTGCATCCCGCGTAGCGATGGCCTCATTCATCTTGATGTGGAGACAACCCGTCAATTCGGGCTGGACAAAACATTGTGGATCTTTCCCCTGCGAGCACAGGGCCCCCTTCGGGGAGCCCTTGTTTTATGCGCGGAGAAGTTGTTCTCTCCCGATGAAAAATTGGATTTTCTCTTGCAACAGATCGCAGTCGGGTTTGATCATGCATGGCGTTTCGAGCAGGCACAGCAGTTGATGTACACCGATGACCTGACGGGCCTTTATAACCATCGCTATCTGCAGGTGGCTCTCGATCAGGAGTTGAGCCGTTCCGGTCGCTACGGGCTTGAATTTGCACTGGTCTTCGTCGATCTCGATTATTTCAAGGAGGTCAATGATCAGTTCGGTCACCTCGTGGGCAGTGCGATTCTCTGTGAAACCGCGAAACTGCTCAGAAAGTGCGTTCGTGATGCGGATATTCTCTTTCGGTACGGTGGCGACGAATTCACCGCACTTCTGGTAGAAACCGAGGATCAAGGGGCCGAGGTGGTCGCGGAAAGGATTCGCCGGACCCTGGCCGATCATCGCTTCATGGCGGAGGACGGCTTTGACGTGCGGTTGACTGCCACCATCGGCTACGCAGTTTTTCCCACTGACGCTGAAGAACGCCTCGATCTTCTCAACCTTGCTGACCGCGCCATGTACTGGGGCAAAACGCAGCGCAACGTGGTGCGCTGTATCCGTGATGTTCCCACCACTTGAAAGCCCTTTTCGCCCGCCAACCTGCGATTTCTCCTTCGGCCCTCCCTCTCACACCCTGATCTTCTGCACCAGAAATGCAACTTATCCGGGATAACGCATTGACGGGTCATGCCCTGACAAGGTAAAAAAGGCACGGACCCAGCCTCGGCCGGGATAATTTCAATGAGGTGAATAAAGCGTGAGTATTACGGGCATCAAGGGAATGAACGATATCCTGCCGGGAGAAGTTGAAACCTGGCAGTTTCTGGAAGCAGCCGCGCGCCGGGTTTTCTCCCTGCACGGTTTTTCTGAAATCCGTGTGCCGGTAGTGGAAAAGACCGAACTTTTCTGCCGCTCCATCGGTGAAACCACGGATATCGTTGAAAAGGAAATGTACACTTTTCAGGATAAGGGCGGCAATTCGCTGACACTGCGGCCGGAAGGGACGGCATCGGTCATGCGAGCCCTGATCGAGCATAAACTCTATGCCCGCGATCCGCTTAACAAGCTTTTCTACCTGGGTCCCATGTTTCGTCACGAACGGCCTCAGAAGGGGCGCTATCGGCAGTTTCATCAGATCGGCGTGGAGGCAGTCGGGGTCGACCACCCCTCCATCGATGCGCAGACCCTGGCAATGCTGAGTCATTTCGCGGATGAGATCGGGTTGCGGGATCTTGATCTGCAGCTTAATTCCCTGGGCTGCCCCGTGTGCCGCCCGGATTATCGCGAACAGTTGCTCACTTTTTTACAGGAACGTCTCGATGCCCTGTGTGATGATTGCTGCCGGCGCTATCAGACCAACCCGCTGCGGGTGCTCGACTGCAAGGTGGCCGGATGCCGCGAAGCAACGCACGAGGCGCCGGCCATGCTCGATCACCTGTGCAAGGATTGTGACGATCATTTCAGCGCGGTGCGGAGCTACCTTGACGGATTGGGAACGAGCTATTCCGTTAACAAGAGGATGGTGCGCGGACTCGACTACTACACCAAGACGACTTTTGAGCTGGTGACCGGTCAGCTGGGGGCGCAGAACGCTGTGGCGGCCGGTGGGCGCTACGACGGCCTGGTCAAACAACTGGGCGGGCCTGAGTTGCCCGGGATCGGTTTCGCAATGGGAGTGGAGCGACTTTTCCTCTTGCTCGAAGGCAGCCGTTGCGAAGCGACAAAGCCCGATGTGTTTCTTGCGGCGCTGGGCGAAAAAGCCCGCCGCGAGGCATTCAACCGGATGCATCATCTGCAGCGCCGTGGAATCCGCGCCGAAATGGAGTACCAGACCAAGAGTCTCAAGGCACAGATGCGTCGCGCCGACAAGCTCGGAGCACGTTTTGTTCTGATTCTGGGTGAAGATGAGCTGACGCGCGGTGTCGCGCAACTGCGCGATATGGCGGACAGCTCCCAGCGGGAAGTTGAACTGGCGCAGCTTGAAGAGGTTTTTGTGCCATCCCCGAACCCTGCCGCAACTGACGCGACCTGTGCTTGAGATTTTCGGCGAGCGTTTGTATAGTTTAAAATTCTGTCGATTGAATCGACAGTCACGCAGACATTAAGAGGGAGGATACACTCTTGAACGACATTCTTGGCGACTGGAAAAGAACGCACTACTGCGGCCGGCTGACTGCGGCGGACATCGGTAAGGATGTCTGCATGATGGGTTGGGTGCACCGCCGCCGTGACCACGGTGGGTTGATTTTTATCGATTTGCGCGACCGCGAGGGGATTGTACAGCTTGCCCTTGACCCGGATCGTGATCCCGAAGCTCACAGCAAAGCGGACAAGGTGCGCAGCGAATATGTTATCGCCATTCGCGGCCAGGTTTCACCTCGTCCCGAGGGGACGGTCAACCCGAAAATGAAAACGGGCGAAGTGGAAGTTGAGGTGCGCGAGCTGCGTGTTCTCAATATCGCCAAGACTCCTCCCTTTATGCTGGATGAATACAGTGATGTCGCGGAAAACACCCGCCTGAAGTATCGCTATCTCGATCTGCGGCGTCCGGCACTGCAGCAGAATCTGATCCTGCGCCACCAGGTGACCCGGATTGCGCGCGAGTATCTCGCCTCTCAGGATTTCGTGGAAGTCGAGACGCCTTTTCTGACCAAAAGCACTCCTGAGGGCGCGCGCGATTATCTGGTCCCCAGCCGAGTGAACCAGGGGATGTTCTATGCGCTGCCCCAGTCACCTCAGCTTTTCAAGCAGATCCTGATGATCAGTGGTTTTGACCGCTATATGCAGATCGTTAAATGCTTCCGCGATGAAGACCTGCGCGCCGACCGGCAGCCGGAATTCACTCAGATTGACTGCGAGATGAGTTTTGCCGATCGCGAGGATGTCATGGGGGTCATGGAAGAGATGATCGCCCGCATCTTCAAGGAAACCATCGGCGCTGAAATTGCGCTGCCCATGGCCCGCATGACCTATGCGGAAGCTCTTGCACGGTACGGGGTAGACAATCCCGACCTGCGGTTTGACATGGAGCTGGTCGAAATCTCCGACCTGGTGCGTGAAAGCGGCTTCAAGGTTTTTGCCGATGCCGTGCAGTGGGGCGGAATCGTCAAGGCCATGAATGTCAAGGGTGGGGCCTCCATGTCCCGCAAGGAGCTTGATGAACTCACGGAGTTCGTTAAAATTTACGGTGCGAAGGGATTGGCCTGGGTCAAGGTCAACCCCGACGGATGGCAATCTCCCATCACCAAGTTTTTCAGTGAGACGGAACTCGGCAGCATCAACGACGCGCTCAAGGCTGAAACCGGCGATCTGCTGGTTTTCGTTGCCGATTCATTCCAGATTGCCAATGAGGCTCTCGGTCGCTTGAGAGGACATCTCGGCCACAAGCTGGGCTTGATCGACAAGCAGGTTTACCGCTTCGTCTGGGTGACGGACTTCCCCCTTCTGGAATGGGATGGTGAGGCGCGTCGCCACGTGGCGGTACATCACCCGTTTACCGCGCCGATGGATGAGGATGTCCCGCTGCTTGAAAGCGATCCCGGCAAGGCGCGTGCTAAAGCTTACGATCTGGTTCTTAACGGATCGGAGATCGGCGGCGGCAGTATCCGTATCCACGACAGCGCGGTTCAGAGTCGCATGTTCGACCTGATGGGGATCGGCGAAGAGGAGGCCGCCACAAAGTTCGGTTTCCTGCTTGAAGCGTTGCAGTATGGCGCTCCGCCCCACGGCGGCATCGCCTTCGGTCTGGATCGTTTGGTCATGATTCTTACCGGTGCGGACTCCATCCGCGACGTCATTGCTTTCCCGAAGACACAGAAAGCGACCTGCATGATGTCTGAAGCTCCGGGCCCGGTGGATGAAAAGCAGTTGCGCGAGTTGTCCATCCGTTCGGCTGTGCGCCCCAAATAAGTCCATTTTTTGGTCTGATATCGGTAAAGCGGGGGTGATTCCGAAGGATCGGGGCGCCCCCGTTTTTTCTCCGAAAAACTTTTCGTTTTGACCTGAAGGTTCTGCAGTTAAACTGTTTCGAGGAGTCATTTACGGCTGATGATGCTTTCGCGGGGACATAGGTTCTGTTCAATTTTTCGCTCCTTGCTTGTCGCTCTGTGTCTGACAGGGCTTGTGTCGGGGTGTGCTGTAGCCCCTCGCGAAGAGCTTGGTGGGGCGCAGCGCATTGTCGCCCGGGCTTATTCTCTTGGTGCTGATCACCTGGCAACCGAGCACTATCAAGTGGCCTATGAGGCGCTGAAAAGGGGAGAGGCGCATCTCAATGCAGGTGAATATGAGCAGGCGCGTTCCGCTTTTGCCATTGCCGACCACTTCGCCCGTGTTGCGATTCAAGCAGCTCAGGAAGAGCAGGATCGCTTGGAGAGAGAGCTTAAAGCGAAAGAAGAAGCAGCGGAGCGTCGTAGGCAACTTGAGGCTCGCCAGGAGGAGGCCTCTCTCTCTCAGGATTCACCAAAATCCGCAACCAGGCCCCGTCGTGCTCCTGAAGCCAAACCTGCGCCTGAGCCCCCGCCGGAACCGGAACCTGAAAAGGTTTCCCACTATGATGTGCAGGAAGGTGATACTCTCTGGCTGATTGCTAGCCGCCCGGAAGTCTACGGCGATCCCCTGCTGTGGCCCGTTCTGTATCGAGCAAATCGTGATCAGATCAAAGATCCCCGCCGCGTCTATGAAGGGCAGACTCTGGAGGTGCCGAGGAATATGACCGACGCTGACCTTGATGAGGCACGTGAGCAGGCACGCCAGTCTGAAATTTTCCCGATTGGGCAGCTTCTGCCGTTGCCCTCCTCCATTAAATAGCCTTCTGGTTCCGCTCCCTCCTGTGCTTTGTGCTGAGAGGGGCGAAGGCCAGAAGGGGGCTTCCCTTTCTTCTTTTATCGCCCGCCACCAGTTAGATCCGTTTCTTGAAATTCAGGTGCTGCAGAGGTTTCGCATGCCTTTTTGCCGGCATGGATTTTCCTTGACAGTATATCGGGGTTTGTATACTGTATACACGTTTTGGTCCCGGAGGGTCGATTCGTTCACGCGGTGGAGAGAGGCCAGTCTCCTGCCTCGCGGCGAACCGGGTTGGTTCTTTTCCGGGCGCGAAGGTTCCCGCTTTGCAGGTGGTTAAGGTAACCGGTTTTTCGCCTGAATTTCAAAGGGGGCGCGGGTCGGTCGGCCCGCCGTCAAGCCTCTTGCGGTACTTGCAACATTGGCATACCAACCAAGGAGAGAGAGACGACATGGCATCAAAAATTATCTGGACAGAAATTGACGAAGCGCCTGCGCTGGCAACTTATGCGCTGCTTCCCGTCCTCCGGGCCTTCACCAAAGGGACTGGAATTGAAGTTGAAACCCGTGACATCTCCCTGTCGGGACGCATTCTCGCCAACTTCCCTGACAAGCTCAAAGATGACCAGAAAATTCCCGATTATCTCGCCGAGTTGGGTGAATTGGTGAAGAAGCCTGAAGCCAACATCATCAAACTGCCCAATATCAGCGCATCCACTCCTCAGCTGCAGGCAGCGCTCAAGGAGTTGCGGTCCAAAGGGTATGACCTCCCTCTCTACCCTGAAGAGCCCCAGAATGATGAGGAAAAAAAGCTGCAGGAACGTTTCGGCAAAGTTCTCGGCAGCGCCGTCAACCCGGTTCTGCGTGAAGGAAACTCCGATCGCCGGCCGGCCCCCGCGGTCAAGAAATTCGCTCAGAAAAATCCCCACAAAATGATGAAGCCGTGGCCTGAAGTTTCCCAGTGCCGTGTGGCTCACATGGACAAGGGTGATTTCTACGACAATGAAACATCCCTGACTCTCGATAAAGCGACCGAAGCCAAAATCGAATTTGTCGCCGATGACGGCAACGTGACCGTCATGAAAGAGAAACTGCCTCTGCAGGCAGGCGAGGTTCTCGACTCGACCCACATGGACGTTGCAGAACTGCAGAAATTCTATGCCAAGACCATGGATGAGGCCAAGCAGAAAGGCGTTCTGCTTTCTCTGCACCTGAAGGCCACCATGATGAAGGTGTCAGACCCTGTTCTCTTCGGACATTGCGTCAAGGTTTATTTCAAGGACGCGCTTGACAAGTATGCCGCTGAGCTCAAGGAAATCGGTGCCAGCCCCAATTACGGTCTGGCTGATATTCTGGAGAAGCTCGATCGTCTTCCGGCAGACAAAAAAGCCCAGATCGAGGCTGATATCAACGCCTGCTACAAGAAAGGTCCGGCTCTCGCCATGGTCGATTCCCGTCGTGGGATTACCAACCTTCATGTGCCCAACGACATCATTGTTGATGCTTCCATGCCTAACGTAGTGCGGGATGGTGGCAAGATGTGGAATACTGAAGATGAGCTGCAGGACACCATCGCCATGATCCCCGATCGCTGCTATGCGACCATGTATCAGGCCATGATCGAGGACTGCCAGAAAAACGGCCAGTTTGATCCCGCAACGATGGGCAGCGTCTCCAACGTTGGCCTGATGGCGCAGAAGGCAGAAGAGTACGGTTCTCACGATAAAACTTTTACCGCCCCGGCCAAAGGAACCTTCCGCATTGTCGATGCGTCAGGTGCAACGCTGCTTGAGCAGAAGGTTGAGCCCGGTGACGTTTTTCGCGCCTGCCAGGCCAAAGATATCCCCATCAAAGACTGGGTGCGTCTGGCTGTTGAGCGTGCTCGCGAGTCCGGTACTCCGGCCATTTTCTGGCTCGACGATAACCGTGCCCACGACCGTGAAATGATCAGGAAGGTCAACACCTATCTTAAAGATCATGACACCAGCGGGCTTGATATCCGCATCATGAAGCCGGTCGATGCCATGAAGTTCAGCTGCGAACGTTCGCGCAAAGGTCTCGACACGATCTCGGTAACCGGAAACGTTCTTCGTGATTATCTGACTGACCTGTTCCCCATTCTTGAACTGGGGACCAGCGCTCGCATGCTTTCCATTGTTCCTCTCCTGGCCGGCGGTGGACTGTTTGAAACTGGTGCAGGAGGGTCGGCTCCCAAACATGTACAGCAGTTCCTCAAAGAGGGGCATCTCCGCTGGGATTCTCTGGGGGAATATTGCGCATTGGTTCCCTCCCTTGAGATGATCGCCGCCAAATATCAGAGTGCCAAAGCCAAGGTGCTGGCCGAGACTCTCGATGTGGCAGTTGGGCAGTATCTCGAAAACAATCGCCTGCCTTCCCGTAAGGTGAAAGAGATTGATAATCGTGGCTGTACCTTCTATCTCACTATGTACTGGGCGCGCGCTTTGGCCGACCAGGACAAGGATGCTGAGCTTAAGGAACGTTTCACTAAGGTTGCTCAGCAGTTAGAGGATAATGAAGCCAAGATCGCCGAAGAGCTTCTTGCTGCCCAGGGTCAACCTGTGGATGTGGGCGGTTACTTCCGTCCCGATCCGGTTCTGGCTGCCAAGGCAATGCGCCCCAGCCCGACACTGAACAGCATCATAGATGCAATGTAAAAAATGCGAAGGTACAAAAAACCCGCCCCTTGGCGGGTTTTTTGTTTTCCTCCTGCTATATTTTTCAGGTTGGTAAAAGAGTGTTTTGCCCAAATTTTTAAGTAAAATCTGCGACAAAGCAAAGTTCTTGACAGAGAAATGCTTTCTGTATACTGTATACGCAGTGTGCGGTCCAGCTTCCTGAGTGGAAACGTTGTTATATCCATGCCTTCCATTTGGAGGAGGGCGTAATTTCACGTGTAAAGGAGAGAGAGAATGGCGAGACCTAAAATTGCATTGATCGGTGGTGGTCAAATTGGTGGCGTATTGGCTCAGCTCGCAGCATTGCGGGAACTGGGTGACGTGGTCATGTTCGATATCGTCGAAGGCATGCCTCAGGGCAAGATGCTTGACCTTGCCGAGGCTTCTCCTGTCGACGGCTTTGACGTCGAGCTTAAAGGGACCAACGATTATAAGGATATTGAAGGTTCCGACATGGTGATCGTGACCGCCGGTCTGCCGCGTAAGCCCGGGATGAGCCGCGATGATCTGATCGAGGTCAATTCCAAAATCATGACCCAGGTATCTGAGGGCATCAAGCAGTATGCTCCCAACTCCTTCGTTATTATCATTTCCAATCCTCTCGACGCCATGGTCACTCTGTGTCAGAAAATTACCGGTTTCCCCTCCGAGCGCGTTATGGGACAGGCCGGGGTTCTCGACTCTGCACGTTTCGAAACTTTTATCGCCTGGGAACTCGGCGTATCAGTCAAAGATGTGACAGCAATGACTCTGGGTGGTCATGGGGATACCATGGTTCCTCTTGTTCGCTATGCCAGCGTCAAGGGGATTCCGGTGATGGAACTTCTCGAGCAGAAGTACGGCAGCGCCGCCAAAGCTCAGGAAGTTATGGACGCCATGGTTGAGCGTACCAAGAAAGCTGGTGGCGAGGTTGTTGCCCTGCTTAAGACCGGCAGCGCTTTCTACAGTCCTGCTTCTTCCGCCATCGCCATGGCCGAGTCTATTCTTAAAGATCAGAAGCGCGTGCTGCCCACCTGTGCCCTGCTCAAGGGAGAATATGGTGTTGACAACTACTATGTAGGCGTTCCCTGCGTCCTCGGCGCTAACGGCGTTGAAAAAATCATCGAGTTCAAGCTCAATGATGAAGAGCAGGCAATGTTCGACAATTCAGTCAATGCCGTTAAAGAACTTGTCGGCAGCATGAAAATGTAAGCTTTTTTGATACCTATCCAATGTCATGACCATTAAAGGGCAATGGCAACATTGCCCTTATTTTCTTTTTTTTAAGCATTGGGGAAATACACCTTTCAAGGAAGGCCCCCCCGGATTGATATTCCCGGATTTTTGCCGATTTCCTATCTCCTTCGTAGCCATTTTGATTTCTGGCTATTGAGATTTCCTTATATTCGGCATGATTTTGCGAGTCTTCCGAAAATAAAATTGGATATTGGTATTCGTATACAAAAAAATCTGGCTTGAATGAACTGCTTGTGGTAACATTCCGCCGTTTTGAGAAAACCTAATTCGGACGGTTATCACAAAAAAGGAGACGACAGGTAATGAGCGCCAAAGGAAAAGTGGAAATCATTGAGAGGTACTGCAAGGGGTGCAATATCTGCGTAGAGTTCTGCCCCACCCAGGTCCTCGAGATGGATCTTTTTACGGTCAAAGCGGCCAAGCCTGAAGCTTGCATCGCTTGTATGCAGTGCGAATTGCGCTGCCCTGATTTTGCCATCAAGGTCGAGAAAATCGCCTAAACCGTTATAGGAGGAAGGATAACGTGGCTAAGAAAGTTGCTCTTCTCCAGGGGAACGAAGCGTGTGCGCACGGTGCAGTTTATGCCGGCGCTAAATTTTTCGCTGGTTACCCCATCACGCCCTCCACGGAAGTTGCGGAAGTTCTGTCCGTTGAACTGCCCAAAGTTGGAGGGAAATTCATTCAGATGGAAGACGAAATCGGCGCCATGGCGGCAGTGATTGGTGCTTCCCTGACGGGTGCCAAGGCTATTACTGCGACATCGGGCCCCGGCGTCTCCCTTAAGCAGGAATTGATCGGCTATGCCTGCATTGCCGAAACGCCCTGCGTTATTATTAATGTTATGCGCGGCGGTCCTTCGACCGGTATGCCGACCGGGCCCGGCCAATCCGACGTCATGCAGGCCCGTTGGGGCACCCACGGCGACCACGCTGCGATTGCGGTTGTTCCCGCTTCCTGCCAGGAGATTTACAGCGAAACGGTTCGTGCCTTCAACCTGGCCGAAAAATACCGGATGCCTGTTCAGGTCCTTTACGATGAGATTGTCGGCCACATGCGCGAGCGGGTTGAATTCCCCGAGCCGGGTGAGCTTGAAGTCATCGATCGTCAGGCTCCTGACGTTTCTCCTGAGGATTACAAGCCCTATGACGCGACCAAGGGGCAGGTTCCTCCCCTGGCAGCTTTCGGGTCGGGATACAAATTCCATGTAACGGGCCTCAACAAGGCTGCTGACGGCTTCCCTACCACCAAGGCCGAGCTGGTTGATGCCGAGGAGCGTCGCCAGGTCGAAAAGGTCATGGACAACGCCGCGGATATTGAGAAAAACGAAGAGTATATGACCGAAGACGCAGAAGTGATTCTGTGGGCTTATGGCTCTACTTCCCGTTCCGCCCGTTACGCTGTCAACGAACTGCGCAGCCAGGGTGTCAAGGCCGGCCTTTTCCGTCCTATCACCCTGTGGCCTTTCCCGGAAAAACGCACACTTGAATTGGCCGAGCAGGTTAAGGCGATTGTGGTCCCCGAAATGAACCTTGGCCAGATGATTTATGAGGTTGAGCGGGTATCCCAAGGCAAATGTAAAATTGCCGGCGTTCACCGGGTTGACGGTGAGCCGCTCAATCCCGGCGAGATTATGGCCAAGGTG
>NPIE01000060.1_pt1 | contig 38875 bp, 29 predicted proteins | sample 8637661 | NCBI WGS metagenome assembly NPIE01 (sample SAMN07420842, study PRJNA396082) | bioreactor metagenome | isolation source: sample BA12 brine-fed electro-methanogenic bioreactor BA | place: Japan: Kochi | collected 2016-12-09 | reverse complement strand
GCCGAGCATGGCGATGATGTCTTTAAGATCCTCATAGGATGCCAGGGTGCGGCGTATCTCCTGGGCGATACTATAATGCCGCTCGCCCACCACCTGGGGGGTGAGCATCTTGGAGTTGGACTGGAGAGGATCCACCGCGGGATAAAGGCCTTCGCTGGCGCGCTTGCGCGACAACACGATGGACGCTGAAAGATGCGAGAACGTATGCACGGCCGCCGGGTCGGTAAGGTCGTCGGCAGGCACATAGACCGCCTGAATCGAGGTGATCGCCGCGTGGGCCGTATTGGTAATGCGCTCCTGCAGCGCAGAGAGTTCCGAAGCCATGGTCGGCTGATAGCCAAGGCGCGACGGCATCAGCCCGAGCAGCCCGGAGAGTTCCATCCCCGCTTGAATGAAGCGGAAGATGTTATCCACCAGCAGCAGCACATCCTGGCGGCGATCATCTCGAAAATATTCCGCCATGGTCAAAGCGGTCAGCCCGACCCGGAAGCGGCAGCCCGGCGGCTCGTTCATCTGGCCGAAGACCATGACGGTATTGTCGAGGACACCGGCATCCTTCATCTCGCGGTAGAGTTCTTCGCCTTCGCGGCAGCGTTCCCCGATGCCGCAGAAGATGGAAACGCCCTCGTGTTCACCGACCATGTTATGGATCAACTCGGTGATGAGTACGGTTTTTCCGACCCCTGCACCACCGAAAAGCCCCGCCTTGCCGCCGCGTTCCAGGGGCGAAAGAACATCAATGGCTTTGATGCCGGTGGTGAATATTTCCGACTCGGTGGCGCGTTCCGTCAAGCCGGGGGCCTTGTGGTGGATTGAACGATGCTCCTGCGCATCGACAGAACCTTTGCGGTCGATGGTTTCACCGAAAACGTTGAACATCCGGCCGAGTGTTTCGGTACCGACCGGGGCCTTCAGTGTCTCGCCGGTATCCTTGATGGCGGCACCCAGGGCGAGACCCCGGGTGGGAGTCAGGGCGTTGCCGCGCACCGTCTGGCCATCCAGGTGCAGCGCGACTTCCACCAGGATCTCCCCGTTATCACCGGCGATCAGCAGGTTGTTGATGCCCGGCACGTCCTTGCTGAAGCGAGCTTCCACCACACTCCCGACGATGGAGGTGACAGTCCCGTATGACGATTCCTGAGTTGTCATAAATAAAAGCAGAAAAAGTTTATTTCAGTTATTTCGCACATGATCAGAACTTATCGTGCGTCGGATGTTTGTCAAGAACCGCCGGTGCCGTCTGGAGGAATCGTAAAGCCCCTGATATCGCAGTTTCTAGATTTGACAGAGAGAGTCTGACTGATAAAACGAAACATAGCTGTTCCTGCTTTCGGAGTTGTTGATTGAATGCCAAACGGAAAGGTGGATAGGCAAAAAATGAGCGCGCAAGTGCATATCGGAACATCCGGCTGGCATTACAAGCATTGGAAAGGCCCTTTTTATCCAGAGGATACAGGTCCTGAAGAGATGCTCGGGTTCTATGCGGCACGGTTCAGCGATGTTGAAATCAACAATTCGTTCTATCACCTTCCGGAGACTGAAGCGCTTGCCGGTTGGCGTGACGCCGTGCCGGAAAATTTCTTTTTTGCCGTCAAGGCCAGCCGCTATATCACCCACATGAAAAAACTCAAGGATCCGCAGGCACCGGTATCAAACTTTCTCGAGCGCGTGGGAGTGCTGGGAGAAAAGCTGGGGCCGATCCTGTTTCAATTGCCGCCGAACTGGCGACCAAACACCGGACGACTAGGGGACTTTATCTCCTGCCTGCCGGAAGGTCATCGCTACGTCTTCGAATTTCGCGACCCAAGGTGGTTTGATGAACAGATTTATCGCCTGTTGGAAGACTCGGGTTCGGCTTTCTGTATTTACCATCTGGCCGGCACCGAATCGCCCAAAAAGGTCACCGGTGATTTCGTCTATATCCGGCTGCATGGGCCGGATGCAGCCTATCAGGGCAGCTACTCGCCACAGCAGCTCTCCGGCTGGGCCGGCGCCATTTCTTCATGGATGCGCCAGGGAAGAGATGTCTACTGCTTCTTCGACAACGACCAGAACGGTTACGCCCCCGCTGACGCCATGAAACTTAAAGAAATGCTGAGTGACTATAAGGAGGAAACACATGCCGAAGCGCAATGAATCGATCCGCTGGTTCGAAACACTCAAAAATAAAGATGTGGCTCTTGTCGGAGGCAAAAACGCCTCCCTGGGTGAAATGATCAGAACCCTTAAATCAGAGGGGATCTGTGTGCCTGACGGATTTGCGACCACTGCGGATGCCTATCGTCGCTATATCACGGCGAACAACCTGGAAGAAAAGATCCGTCAGCGACTTGAAGAATACCGTAAAGGCGACAAGACGCTGCACAAGACGGGCGATTCGATCCGCCGCATGATCAGAAGAGGAAAATGGCCCGATGAGACTGCCATCGCCATACGCGAAGCCTACGGGGAACTCTGCCGGCGCAGCGGTGAAGACGAGGTTGACGTGGCGGTGCGCAGCAGCGCCACGGCGGAGGACCTGCCTGATGCCAGCTTTGCCGGTCAGCAGGAGACGTTTCTCAACATCACCGGCGAGGAAGAGCTGCTCGATGCCTGCCGCAAATGCTACGCTTCGCTCTTTACCGACCGCGCCATCAGCTACCGTGAAAACAAGGGCTTCGATCACATGCAGGTGGCCCTGTCGGTGGGGGTTCAGAAGATGGTGCGTTCGGACAAGGCCGGTGCGGGAGTGATGTTCTCGATCGACACCGATACCGGCTTCCCCGATGTGGTGGTGATCGATGCGGCCTGGGGACTGGGGGAAAACGTGGTCCAGGGATCGGTCACGCCGGACAATTACACGGTGTTCAAACCCCTGCTGCAGGACAGCACGCTGACACCGATTCTGAATAAAACCATCGGTGGCAAGGAGAAGAAGATGGTGTATGCGCGCGGCGCGGGCAGCACCACCCGTAATGTTGACACTTCGGCCAAAGAAAGACATTCCTTTGTGCTCTCCGATGATGAAATCCTGCAGCTCGCGCGCTGGGCGGCAGTCATCGAGCGCCATTACGGCACTGCGATGGATATGGAATGGGCCAAGGACGGCGACAGCGGAGAGCTGTTCATCGTGCAGGCACGCCCTGAAACGGTGCAATCGCGCAAAGAAGCGGGCGTTCTCAAAAGCTATCACCTTAAGCAGCAGGGCGAGGTTCTGCTCACCGGCATGGCAATTGGTGAGTCGGTCGCCGCGGGCAAAGTGCAGGTGATCAAGAGCGCAAGCGAAATTGAACGCTTCGAGGAAGGCAACATTCTGGTGACTGGGATGACCGACCCCGACTGGGTGCCGATCATGAAGAAAGCGGCCGGCATCATCACCGATCATGGCGGCCGTACCTCTCATGCCGCCATCGTCAGCCGCGAGCTGGGGATCGCGGCGGTCATCGGCACTGAACATGGCACGGGCGAACTCAAGGACGGGCAGGAGGTGACCCTGTCGTGCGCCGAGGGGGACCAGGGTAAGATCTATGAAGGGATTCTCGAGTACGAGGAGACGGAGGTCAACCTTGAGGACCTGCCTGAAACCCGCACTCAGATCATGATGAATATTGCCAGCCCTGCAGCGGCATCACGCTGGTGGCGGCTGCCCTGTCATGGCATCGGGCTGGCCCGGATGGAGTTCATCATCAACAACCAGATCAAAGCCCATCCCATGGCATTGCTCAAATACGATGAACTGGAAGACAAGGAGGCAAAACGGCAGATCCGGGAGCTGACCCGTCACTATGACGATAAAAGCGAGTATTTCATTGACCAGCTCGCACAGGGGATTGCGATGATTGCGGCGAGCCAGTATCCCGATCCGGTTATTGTGCGCATGAGCGACTTCAAGACGAACGAGTACGCCGATCTCATCGGCGGGCGCCAGTTCGAGTTTTCCGAGGAGAATCCGATGCTCGGCTTCCGGGGCGCATCGCGCTACTACAGCGAACATTACCGCGCCGGGTTTGCGCTCGAATGCGCCGCAATCAAGCGGGTGCGCGAAAGGATCGGTCTTGGCAACGTGGTCGTCATGATTCCTTTCTGCCGCACGCTCAAGGAGGCCGACCGGGTTCTTGAAGTCATGGCCGAAGAGGGGCTGGTGCGCGGGCAGATGGGGCTCGAGGTCTATGTCATGGTGGAGATCCCCTCCAACGTGGTGTTGGCCGAGCAGTTTGCCGAGCGTTTCGACGGCTTCTCCATCGGTTCCAACGACCTGACTCAGCTCACCCTTGGCGTCGACCGCGACAGCGCGGTGCTCAAGGAGGTGTTCGACGAGCGCGATGAAGCGGTGAAGAAAACCATCGCCCAGGCGATCCGTGCTGCCAACAGGACCGGCACCAAGATCGGCATCTGCGGCCAGGCGCCGAGCGATTATCCTGATTTCGCCGCATTCCTGGTGGAGAAAGGGATTGATTCCATTTCGTTGAACCCTGACAGCGTGATCGGAGTGATCCGGAGGGTCGCAGAGGTGGAGAAGAAACTGCAGAAGTGACTTATTCTGACATGTGGTGAGGCGATTCTTTGAACCGGCAAAAGGCTCTTTGCAAGGCGCGTGGATCTATCTTAGACTGCCTGATGCCGGTTTTTTGAATCACTCATCTTTGCGGGATTTCATGTCACATTTTCGTCTCCATACCAGCAATCGCCTCGAAACCCTCTTCGACCGCCTGGCCGAAATCGTCACGGTGCCGGCCGGCTCACCGCTGACCCCGGAAGTGATCGTCGTGCAGAGCCGCGGCATGCAGCGCTGGCTGTCTCTGCGTCTGGCGGAGCGTTTCGGGGTGTGGAGCAACGACGAGAAAAGCTTTCCCTTCCCCAATGCCTTCATCTGGGATATCTTCCGCCGTCTTCTGCCCGAGCTGCCGCGCAGCAGCGCGTTTGAGCCGGATATCCTGACCTGGCGCATTATGGCAGCTCTGCCGGAGTTGATCGAAGAGGGCGGATTCGATGCCCCCCGTCGTTATTTCCGAAGCGGCAGCGACCCTCTAAAGCGGTACCAGTTCGCCCGGCGAATGGCTGACCTTTTTGATCAGTACACGGTTTATCGACCGGAAATGCTGCGTGCCTGGGAGCAGGGCGGCGGCGATGAGGATGAGCCCTGGCAGGCGGTTCTGTGGCGCCGCCTTGCGGGGGAGGGACGACCGGCGCACAAAGGCGCGGTCCTGGAGACTTTCCTGGAGATGGCCGGGCAGGGCGCTGTCGCCCAGGAGCAGCTCCCTGCCCGGGTTGCCATTTTCGGCATTCCTTCGCTGCCCCCCATGCACCTTGCGGTCTTCCAGGCTCTTGCGCATTACGTTGAAATCAACCTGTTTCTGCTCAACCCCTCCCGGGAGTACTGGGGCGATATCGTTTCCGCCAGGGAGGCGGTGAGGCGCAAGCGTCAGCTTTCTTTCGAAGGGTTCGTCGAATCCGACCTTTATTTAAGCGCGGGCAATCCGTTGCTGGCTTCCCTGGGCGGACTGGGGCGGGATTTTTTCCGCATGCTGCTTGAAAATCTCGACTTTGAAGAGGAGCATTCCTGCTTCGGAGAACCCGCCGAGAACAGCCTCCTTCATGCCCTGCAGTCCGACATCCTCATGCTGCGGGAGCGCCCCGGCCGTAATGCTCCCCGGCTGACGATCGACGAGGATGATCTTTCCGTCAGGATTCACTCCTGCCACAGTCCTCTGCGGGAGATGGAGGTTCTGCACGATCAGCTGCTCGATCTCTTTGACCGCAGTGCCGATCTGAAACCCAACGACATCGTGGTGATGATTCCGGACATCGAGACGTATGCGCCCTATATCAGTGCTGTTTTCGAGGGAATGGGCGATGAGCGACGCATCCCGTTCCGCATCGCCGATCGCGGCATGCGCGGGCAGAACAAGGCGGCGGATGCCTTTTTCAAAATTCTTGCTCTGCCCGGCGGACGCTGCGGCGCCGCCCAGGTGCTGGATATTCTGGAAGCGCCTGCGGTGCTGCATTCGGCAGGGATGACCGCCGCCGACCTCGATGTGGTGCGCGGCTGGGTGCGCGAAACGGGCATTCGCTGGGGAATCGACGCGCAGGACCGCCAGCGGCAGGGCGTCCCCGCCTTTGAGCAGAACAGCTGGCGCGCCGGCCTCGATCGCCTGCTGCTGGGCTACGCCTGCGGCGATGGGGATCGCCTGCTGGACGGGATTCTTCCCTTCGCCCCGGTTGAAGGCGGCCAGGCCCATCCGCTCGGCTCATTTGTCGATTTCGCCGAAAAACTTTTCGCCGTCGCCGGTGATCTGCATAAGTCCCGCTCTCCCGCCCAGTGGGCCGATTTTCTTGAAGAGGTGCTTGATCTCTTTTTTCAGCCCAGCCGTGATTTTGAGGAAGAGCTGGAAGCGCTGCGGCAGCAGGTGCGGCGGCTGCGGGAGCATGCCGGCGCGGCCCAGTATGAAACTGAAATCCCCCTGGAGGTGGTGCGGAACTGCCTGGACGAAGCGCTGCAGCAAAGTGCGTCTGCGCACGGGTTTCTGGCCGGCGGGGTGACCTTCTGCGCTTTGCTTCCGATGCGCGCCATTCCGTTCCGGGTGGTGGTTCTTGCGGGAATGAACGACGGTGTTTTCCCGCGTACGCCCCAGCCGGCAGGGTTCGATCTGATTGCGCGGCGCCCCCGCCCCGGGGATCGTTCAGTGCGCTCCGAGGATCGTTACCTCTTTCTCGAAGCCCTGGTCTCCGCGCGGGAATATCTGCTGATCTCCTACGTGGGGCAGAGCGTGCGTGACGGCAGTTCGCTTCCGCCCTCGGTGCTGGTCAGCGAGCTGCTCGATGTGATCGAACGGGGCTTTCAACTGAAAGAGGGACGCCTGCTCGATCACCTGGTGGTTGAGCACCGGCTGCAGGCCTTTCATCCGGCCTATTTCGCCGAGAACAGCGGGTTATTCAGCTACTCGCGGGAAAACGCAGCCGCCCGTGCTGCACGCTCCGCCGCCTCCCGCAATCCGCTGCCGCTTGTCAGCGATACCCTGGAAGAGACTGATGACACGAATGATGTTTCGGTGGACGACCTGGTTCGCTTCTACCGTCACCCGACACGCTTTTTCCTCGACCGCCGCCTGGGAATCAGGTTGGGGGAGGCGCAGGCACCGCTGGACGAGCGTGAACCGCTGGAACTCGACGGACTCGAAAATTTCCGCCTGATGAATGTCCTGGTCGAAGACCACCTGGTCGGGCAGGCCCATGTCCACGATATGCGATATTACCAGGCTCAGGGTGTGCTGCCGCCGGGTGCTGCCGGTGAAGCGCTGTTTGCCCGTTGCTCCCGCCAGGCGCAGCAGTTTGCCGGACGGCTGCAGTCGTGGAGAGACGACCAAGCCCCCCGGCTCGACATCGACCTTAGTCTGGGCGGGTATCGTCTGCATGGACGCCTGAATCCGGGTGGACGGGAGCGTATTCTGCGTTACCGTTTCGGCAGAATCCGCGGGGGCGATCTTCTGGAAGCGTGGATCTGTCATCTGATCATGGCGTGCTGTGGCAAGGCGTACGAAACGGTTCTAGTGGGGCGCGACGAAGGATGGCGAATTCCTCCGCTGGATGAAGGGCTGTCAACACTTGAAGCTTTGCTGAACCTCTATGGAGAGGGCTGCCGCCGCCTGCTGCACTTCTACCCGGACAGCTCGCTTGCCTACGCAAAACAGATCCACAAAGGCAATTCGCCGCCGCAGGCGCTCAACTCCGCCGTCAAAGCATGGAAAGGCGGCTACCATGTACCCGGCGAGGGGAATGACAGCTGGCTGCGATATGCGCTGCGTGACACGCCTCCGTTTGATGAAGATTTCGAAAACCTGGCTGTTCAGATATTTCAGCCTCTGCTTGCGGTGCGGGAAAAACTGGCATGACACATCGACCGACTGCATTCGACCTCGAGAAAAGCCCGCTGCATGGCCGCAACCTGATCGAGGCCAGCGCCGGCACCGGCAAAACCTACACCCTGGCAGCGCTTTTCGTACGCCTGATCCTTGAAAAAGGGCTGCGCGTCGACCAGATCCTGGTGGTGACCTTCACCGAAGCCGCGACCGAAGAACTGCGCGACCGCATCCGCAGGCGGTTGCGCGAGGCCTGTGATGTTTTTGCCGACGCCTGCGACGACCCCGATCCGCTGCTCGCGCATCTGCACGGCATGAGCCGCAATCTAAAGCGCGACCTGGGGCGGCTGCAGGAGGCGCTGGTCAGTTTCGACCAGTCGGCTATTTTCACCATCCACGGTTTCTGCCAGCGCACCCTGCAGGAGAAGGCCTTCGAGAGTGGGGCGCTGTTCAACACCGAACTGGTCACCGACCAGCAGAGCCTGCTGCGAGAGACGGTGGATGATTTCTGGCGGAATCAATTCATCGAAGCGGGACCGCAGTGGGCCGCCTGGGCCCAGCGGCAGGGTGCGTCCCCGGGCGTGCTGTACCAATTCGCCCGGGATCATCATGCCTTCGATGCGCCTGAGATCATTCCTCCGCCACAACCAGGAACGGACGACGGAAGTGTTTTTGAAGCCACCCGAAGCTCTTTTGAACGGACCGCGGACAGCTGGCGCGATCAGCGGGAATCGATCAGCGACCTGCTGATGAACAGTCCGGCCCTCAATCGGGGGAAGTACCGGGTAGACTGGTTGTCGAACTGGATCGCTGAACTGGATCAGTATCTTGCCGGAGAGGATCTTTTCCCACCCCCTGAAAAGCTCGAAAAATTCTCACAGAGTGCTATCCAAACTTCCGTAAAAAAAGGAGAAGATCCTCTCCGTCATTCTTTCTTCAAGCAGATAGAGGAACTCAGCGAAGCCCTGGATGCGCTGCAGCAGTGCTGGCGGCAACGCCTGATCGAACTGCGCCGGGATCTGCTGACTTTTGTCGATAATGAACTGCCGCGCCGCAAGCGCAAGCAGAACATCCGGGCTTTCGACGACCTGCTGCGTGATCTGCGTCAGGCCCTGGTAAAGGAGGGCGGCGATTATCTCGCCCGCACCCTGCGCATGCGCTATCCGGCGGCCCTGATCGATGAATTCCAGGATACCGATCCGGTACAGTACGGCATTTTCCGCAGCATCTACCCTGACACATCGGCGCTGCTGTTTCTCATCGGCGACCCCAAGCAGGCGATCTACAGTTTTCGAGGCGCAGACATTTTCGCCTACCTTCAGGCGACCCACGAAATCGATCACCACTACACCCTTGACACCAACTACCGATCCGACGGCCCCCTCGTTCAGGCGGTGCAGCACCTGTTTGCCCATCATCCACGGCCTTTCTGGTTCGATCAGATCAGGCTCACCGATGTCCACCCGGCGCCCGGTCGCGATGAAATGTCCCTGGTTCATCAGGGCGCGGCAGACAATGCCAGCCTGCACCTCTGGTTTATGCCCCGGGGGGCGGATGGCAAACCTGTCGCGGTGGAGACCGCAGTGGAGAGGATCGCTGAATCCGTGGCCTCGGAGATTGTCCGGCTGCTGGAGGAGGCGCGCGCCGGTCGTCTGACTCTCGACGGGCGGGAGGTGCGTCCCGGCGATATTGCCGTACTGACCCGCAAGAACGCGCAGGCCGCGCTGGTACAGAAATGTCTGCGCGCCCGCGGGGTGCCCAGCGTCCTGCACGGCAGTGAGAGCCTGTTCGCGTCGCACGAAATGGAGGAATTACGGCTGGTGCTGGCGGCGGTGGCCGACCCGGTGCGCGACAGCGCGGTGCGAGCCGCCCTGGGGACGGAGATGCTTGGATTTGACGGCCAGGAGCTTGAACAGCTCGCTGCGGATGAAGACGCCTGGAACGAACGCCTCGATCGTTTCGCTGCCGATCATGATACCTGGGCCCGCCGCGGTTTTATCCTGATGGCCAACCGGATGCTGTCGCGGGAGGGGGTCCGCGAGCGGCTCCTGGCCTTCCCGGATGGGGAGCGCCGGCTGACCAACCTTCTGCATGGCATCGAACTGCTGCACAGGGTCGGTCTTGAGCAGCACCTGGGAATGGAGGGGATGCTGAGCTGGCTTGAAAATCAGCTTAACGAGAAACCGGCCCGCGAGGAATACCAGATGCGGCTGGAGACGGACGAGGAGGCCGTCAAACTCGTCACCATTCATCGCAGCAAGGGGTTGGAGTATCCCATCGTCTTCTGCCCCTTCGCCTGGGAGCATTCCAGGCCGCGCTCCGACGACAGCCTGCTGTTTCACGACCAGAACAGCGGTCGCCTGACCCTGGACCTCGATCCGGAAAAAGAGGGCGAGCACTACCAGTGGGCCCTGCAGGAAAACCTGGCTGAAAACCTCCGGCTGATGTACGTATCCGTGACCCGTGCCCGAAATCGCTGCTACCTTTTGTGGGGGGCGATCAACCAGGGTGAATCCTCGGCACCCGCCTACCTGTTTCATACCGCCGATCAGGCGGGGGAGACGGCACTGGAAGAGCAGTTCCGGAGAATCAAGGGGATGGATGATGAAGAGATGCGCCGTCAATTGGAAAAACTGGCGGCAGGCAGCGGCGGCAATCTCACTCTGACCGACCTGCCGCAATCGGACGAGCGTTCATGGCAGGCGCCGCCCGCACAGGGCGGATCGCTGATTTGTCGCGAATTCAGGGGAGAAATCCCCCTGGACTGGCGCATTGCCAGTTTCTCTTCGCTGGTGGCGGGGCAGGGCGAAGAGCGCCTTCTCCCCGATCGTGACCCGCTGGTGCTGAGCGCGCCGGAAACGGGGGAGGAGGATGAAGAACCGGCCGGGGGACGCTTCGACGATATCCTTTATTTCCCTCGGGGAGCCAGACCGGGTAGCTGCCTGCACGAGATCTTCGAGGAGATCGACTTCACCCGTCCCGATGACGGTGTGACGCGGGACGTGATCGACCGCAAGCTGCGCCTGTTCGGTTTCGATTCGCAATGGGGAGATGCTGTACATGCCATGGTGCGCCGCGTGCTGGGGGTAGAGCTTCCGGGAGACTTCGGCACGGTCTGCCTGGGCACCCTGTCCGCCGGGGATCGCCTGTCAGAGATGGAATTTCATTTTCCCGCAGGGCGGGTTTCCGCTCCAGGTCTGCGGCAGGTTTTCGCCTCCGGCGACCTCGATGTGGAAGCGGTGAGCGGCCCTCTGTTCGGGGGACTTGAGTTCGCGCCGGTTCAGGGTTTCATCAAAGGGTATATCGACCTGGTGTTTGTCCACGGCGGACGCTATTACCTGGTGGACTGGAAGTCAAACCATCTCGGCAATCGCCGCGCCCACTATCATCCCGGGGCCCTGCGCCGCACTATGGTTCGCGATCATTATCTGCTGCAGTACCATCTTTACAGCGTCGCCCTGCACCGCCTGCTGCGCGCGCGCCTGCCCGGTTATGAGTATGACCGGCATTTCGGCGGGGTCTATTACCTGTTTCTGCGGGGCGTTGCCCCGGAGGAGATGCCCGGAGCCGGAGTCTATTACGATCGTCCGAGCCCGCGTCTGCTGACGGCTCTGGATGGCTTTTTAAGGGAAGGGGAGAAGCTGACATGAAAAATGGTGCCGTTTTCTCTTCCCTCTCCCCCATGAGCCGCCGCTTTGCCGAGTTTCTCTGCCGTCTGGCCGCAGATGAGTCGCCGGAACTGATATGGGCGGCAGCGCTGCTCTGCCGTGCGGCGGAGCAGGGGCATGTCTGCCTCGACCTGGATCATGCGCTGAGCCTGATCCCGCAACTGGAGGATGAGGGTGAAGATTTTCCCGGCGTGAGGCTGCCCGAGGTCGCTTCCTGGACCCGCGCTCTGGGGGAAACTTCGGTGGTGGGCGACCCGGGTGAAGATCGGCCGCTGATACTTTCCGGCCGGCGCCTTTATCTGCAGAGATTCTGGAACCAGGAGGAATCGCTGTGCCGGGAGATCCGCAAGAGGGCGGCGGAGCCTGTGGCTCTTGCAGACTTGGAGCTTGTGCGCGACAGGGTCCGTCGGCTGTTCGGCAGCAGTGGCCGGGAGATCGACTGGCAACGGGTGGCTGCCGTCACAGCACTGACACATCGCTTCTGCGTCATCTCCGGCGGTCCCGGCACCGGAAAAACCTCCACGGTGGTCAAGATTCTGGCCCTGCTGCTGGAGCAGAATCCGTCTACCATGCGGATCGCCCTGGCCGCGCCCACCGGCAAGGCCGCTGCCCGCCTGGCCGAATCCATCGGTGCCGCGCGCGACCGACTCGACGTTCCCACAGAGATCCGCGACGCGATTCCAGTCGAGGCGCTGACCCTTCACCGTCTGCTGGGACGTTCCGCCCGCAAGCGTGGATTTGTTCACGATGCGGAGAATCCCCTCGATTGCGACCTGGTGATCGTGGATGAAGCGTCCATGGTGGATCTGCCGCTGATGGCGGCGCTTTTTGCCGCTTTACCCCCCCATGCCCGCCTGATTCTGCTGGGGGATCGCGACCAGTTGGCATCGGTGGAGGCCGGCGCGGTGCTGGCCAATATCTGCGGTCCGCCGCGAGATGCCGCCTATTCACCACCTCATGTCGAGAGGGTGGCGAACCTGTCCGGCGACGAACTTTCTGCCTCATCCGTTTCTGAACTGAGCGACGCGGTGGTTTTTCTCCGAAAAAGCTATCGTTTCAGTGATGACAGCGGCATTGGTGCGCTGGCACGCGCCGTCAACCGCGGCAATGCGCAGGAGGCGCTCAGGTTGCTGGCTGCTGCCGAACAGGATGATCTCAACTGGGAAGATCTGCCTCCTGCCGAGCAGATGGCCGAAGTGTTTGAGCCGCTGATCGACAAAGCGTTCCGCCCTTATCTGTCCGCCTCCTCGGCCGTCGAAGCGCTGGAGCGGTTCGATCAGTTCCGCTTTCTGTGCGCTATGCGACGCGGGCCCTGGGGGGTGGAAGGGCTCAACCGGCTGACCCATGCGGCGCTGGCCCGCCGGGGGCTTATCGCGCCGCGCCATGAATTTTATCGGGGGCGCCCCATTCTGATCACCGGCAACGACTATCGGCTGGGACTGTTCAACGGAGATGTCGGCCTGATCTGGCCGGATGAAGGGGCAGGAGGTGCCTTGCGGGCTTTTTTCCCGCGGCAGGGCGGGCCGCCGCGCGCCTTGTCGCCGCAGCGGCTGCCCGCTCACGAAACGGTGTACGCCATGACGGTGCACAAGAGCCAGGGCAGCGAATTCGACCGGGTACTTCTCCTGCTCCCCGACCGCCACAGCGAACTGCTGACCCGCGAGCTGCTCTACACCGCCATCACCCGCGCCCGACACAGCGTAACGATTCGCGGCACGCGAGAGGTTTTTGAAAAGACCGTCGATGCGCGGGTCCACCGGCATACGGGCTTGATGGAGAAGTTGTGGGGGAAGAAAAGTGAGGAGTGAAGGGTGAGGGGTGAGGCGGGGAAATCACTCCCCACCCCTCACTGACCTAAAACGTGTACGTGGCCGACAGGGTTACGATGTCGATGTCGTTCTCATAGTTGGCGGCGAGGTTGCCGCGGAAGGTGTCGTTGGTGGGGGTCGCTTCCAGTTCGATCGAGGAATCCTCTACCCAGATGTGGGTATAGCCTGCATCGAATCCCCAGGAGTCATTCAGTTTGTAATGTCCGCCCAGCGCCAGCCAGGTACGGTCCTCGCAAGGGATGCGGGGTGTGCGGGTGCGATCGGAGATGGGGGTTTCGTCGTGGGCGACGCCGATGCGCAGGGCATATTGGTCCGAGGGCTTCCAGGTCAGCCCCAGGGCGTAGAACCAGCTGTCGTCCCAATCCTCGATGGTGACATTGTCGCTTTCAGCAGGATTGTCGAATTGCACGCGCAGTTCATCAAAGCGGCTCCAGCGGGTCAGCGTGGCATCGGCCATGACCGCCCAGCGCGGCGTGATTTCATGATAGAGCCCGATGGAAAATGTTTCAGGCGTGGTCAGGTCTGCGCTGATGCGAGAATCGACAAAACGTCCGGTCAGCTGGCTGAGTGTCGCACCGACACCATCGCTGTCCAGATCGAAATCGATATCGCCGCGCAGCTTATGATGGATCTTGGAGCGATAGGCGAGGCCGATCCTTGTCCCTTCTCGAGGTTCGATCATCAGTCCCAGGTTGTAGCCAAAGCCCCAGTCATCCCCTTCCATTCTGGCATAACCGTCATGGGCTGCCGGAGTTGCGCCAGGGATGCCGGCCATTGTTGCGATCGTGCCGAAATCAATGGCGTTGGTCAGTTCGGCTTCAGCGTACTGAGCCTGGAACCCGAAGGCGAGAGTGACCTTTTCGTTGGCTTTCCAGGCCAGCACCGGATTAATATTCATGGTCAGCAGTCTTGAATCAACGGCATGGTAGCGCCCGATCCAATCCCGGTCATAGTTGGTTTCCAAACCGTAGGGGATAGTGACCCCCAGACCGAAGCGCCACTCATCGGTCAGGGCCCAGGTGACATAGCCCGCCGGAAGCAGGACGTTTTTAGCGGCATCGCTATTATCGCGGGCCGTACCGATGGGGGTTCCGAGAATGGTTGTTGCTGTGCCGTTTTCCATCTCCGAAAAAGGTGCGATGTAACTTCCAACCACACTGACCTGATTTCCGTCGAGTTCTCCGAGAGCGGCAGGATTGAAAAACATATAGCTGACGTCTTCCGCCGCTGCGGTGGCGCCGGCGAAAGCGTTGCCCAACGCCGAAGCGCTTTGCTCTTTTAAAGCAAAACCGGCAGAAAATGCCGGCTGTGCCATTGTGGCAAAAAAGGCTGTGGCAATAAAAACAAGCAGGGTGCGCATGGTTGGAAACCTCCGAATGGCAGATTTAAATACTCTGAGATAAAAAATATCCGCACAAAATAGCTATATTGATTATCCATTTCAAGTTTTTTGTAAAACGCCGGTTGGTTATTGTTTGTTTTTTTTAGGACAGTTTTGTTTTTGCGAGTGCCAACAAAAAGTCCAAATCCGCAAAAAAATTTGTTATCCTTGATTCAAAGGTTTCAATTTTTGCTCCAAGACGAAGAGGTTTCATGGACACAGATTTTCAAACCGTCGTTAATTCCGTTGGCGATCTTCCTCCCATGCCCGCGGTTGCGGTCAAGGTGATCGAACTCCTGCAGGATCCCAACGCCTCTGCCGGCAGGCTGGCCCGCACCATTGCGCATGACCCCGCCTTGTCGGCGCGGGTTCTTAAAATCGCCAACTCATCTTTCTATTCAATGAAACGACAGATTCGAACTCTTGAAAGCGCCATCGTCGTTATGGGCGAAAAAACCCTGCGCAGTCTGGTCCTCGCCGCCAGCCTCAAGGGGATGAACAAGAGTTTCGGACTTCTGGAAAAGATGCTGTGGGAAGACTCCATCGGCTGCGCGATCGGGGCGAGAATTATCGCTCAGCGCTTTGAAGACGTCGACACCGAGGAGGCCTTTGTTGCCGGCCTGTTCAGACACCTCGGCAAAGTAGTGCTGAATTACAGTCATCCCGAGCAGTTTCAGGCACTCATGCAGGCCGTTTACAATGGTGAAGGATCCCTAGGCGAACTGGAAGGGGCCTATTTCCCCTACTCACATGCACTGGTGGGCGCTGCGGTACTCAATAAATGGAATTTTTCTGATGGATTGGTGCAGTCCGCTCTCCATCATGCCGACCTGGACATCGACGCCGAGGAGGAACCTGCCATTCTGGCACTGACGGCTGTCGTCAATGTCGCCGGCTGCCTGTGCCAAAGGCTGGGGATCGGGCAGCGCGAACCCGCTCCTGACCTTGACGTCGCCGAATCCAAGGGGGCTTTGATCCTGGAATTCAGCAGTCGGTACCTGGAAGAGATCGAAAATGAAATCGGAAGAACTTTTTCAGAGAATCGGGAGTATTTTCTCGGATAGCTTCGATTTATTCGGTTCAGAACCTGAAAAGCTTGACGAAATGGGTGAATAGCTCCTGGTCGATGTCGGCCAGGATGTGATTTTTCATCAATTTCAAGGCATCGAAAGTGCTTTGGCGGGTGTGGTAGGGGCGGTCGGAGGTCAGGGCTTCATACACATCGGCCAGGCGGCAGATTCGGGCATAGGGGTGAATGTCCCTGGCTCCCAGACCGTGGGGGTAGCCGGTGCCGTCATCTTTTTCATGATGTTCCAGGATGATGATGCGCGCCTCGTCGGTCATGTGCCCTGCCTGCTCGAGCAGTTCATACCCCTGTTGCGGATGCGTCTGCATGAGTTCCCATTCCTCATCGTTGAGTTTCCCCGGTTTGTTGAGGATCTTCAACGGAATTTTGCATTTCCCCAGATCGTGAAGAAAAAATCCCGCTGACAATTTGTGCAGGTCGTGATCGGCGCTATCGCCGTAGAAGATCTTTGCCATGGCAATGCTGAAGATGCCGACATTGGTGCAGTGGGTATATGTGCTTACATCGTGCGCAGTCAACTGCACCAGGCAGCGCGTTGCACGGTCGTCGCTTACCACCAGGTCAACGGCAGGACCAAGCATTTCGTGGGCCTGGGCAATAAAGCTGGCGCGGGGGTCGGTATACACCTTGGACATGATGTCGCGACAGGCGGCATGGACGAATTGCGCTTTGGTTTCCGACGGGCAGTTTGGATCGCGCACCACAATGGAAAGCGCATCCTTGAGATAGTGGTAGAAGATCTCGGAATCTTCCTCACGGATATAGAGTTCTTCAACGCCGCTGTCGATCAGGTTCTGTCGATCCCGTGGCGAAAACGCCAGACCCTTGCGGGCAAAAAGCGTGTAGCGCGATTTGAAGCGGACTTTAAGATAGAGGTCGCAGGGTGCAGTGAGTTCGGGGTGCAGACAATGCAGGTCGATGGGACGAAATGTTTCCGGCGCATCATCCTCATCCTGTTTCAGTGAAAGATGATGAAGTATGTGCTTCGGAAGAGGATTTTTGGCGAGATGATTCATACCTGCATATCATGATGAGGATTGGTAACCGATTCAGACAAGAATAAATTTTGCCAGATATATGCCATTATAACATTTTCCGGCCGAACTTCTGTCCGTATCCGCTCTGCAGGACGGGTTTTTATCCCCCTCAGAAATGTTTTGCCCGCCTGCGACAGCCATGTTAATCTTTGGTGCTTTATAAAAGTTGAATTCTTTACCCCTTAGCCGCCTTTAATAATGTCACAAAAACAAAGACTTGACAAGCTCCTTGTGGAGCGCGGCCTGGTTCCGTCTCGACAAAGGGCACAGGGTCTGATCCTGGCAGGACAGGTTCTGGTCGATGACCATGTCGTAGACAAGGTTGGAGCCGGGGTGCCGGCGGAGGCTGACGTGCGGATCAAGGGCGAGCCTCTGCCCTATGTGTCCCGTGGCGGTCTGAAACTCGCCGCTGCGCTCGATGCCTTCGTCATCGACGTGGAAGACTGCGTGGCTATCGATGTTGGGGCGTCGACCGGAGGATTTACCGACTGCCTGCTGCAGCGCGGTGCCAGCCGCGTCTATGCCGTCGATGTTGGATATGGGCAGCTTGCCTGGAGCCTGCGGCAGGATGCTCGGGTGGTCAACCTCGAGCGCACCAATATTCGCGACCTTTCTGCCGATGCGCTTGCGGAAAAACCTGAATTGGCGGTTATCGACGCCTCGTTTATCTCACTGGAAAAAGTCCTGCCGCCCACCCTGGCGCTGCTGGCGCCTGCGGCACGTCTGGTGGCCTTGATCAAGCCCCAGTTCGAAGTCGGCAAAGGGCAGGTGGGCAAGGGAGGCGTTGTGCGCGATCCGAACCGGCACGAGGCCGTGATCGAAAAGATCAGCCAGTTTGCCCACTCCCTGGGGTGTGTTGTGAAAGGGGTCTGTCCGAGCCCGATCCTGGGTCCCAAAGGCAACCGTGAATTTCTGATTTATCTACAGGTGGGCGCTGCGCCGCATGACGCCGTCTCCGGTGAGATGGGCGAAGCGCCCAATCCTGTTGAAAGCGATTGATGATGGCGAATAAAGTTTATTTTATCGGCGCCGGTCCCGGCGACCCAGAAATGCTGACCCTTGCAGGGGCTCGCGCGCTCTCGCGCTGCGGGGTGGTATTTGCCCCCACCCCTTATGAGCAGACTTTTGCAGAGCATCTGGCGGACAAGCAGATTCTGGTGCCTTTCGATTATTATTTCGACGAACTTCTGGAGCGGATTGACGGTTTCCTGAACGAAAGCGACGTCGCTTTTCTCATCCCGGGTGATCTGACTTTCTATTCCCCCTTCCAGGGGCTGGTCGATGCATTGGGAGAGCGTTGCGAGGTCATTCCAGGGGTCGGAACAGCCAACGCGGCCTCGGCACGACTGAAAAGAACCCTCGATCTGCCCGGGGTCTGCAAGAGCGCCGTCATCGTGTCGCCCCGCACGCTGGGGGATCGTCCCGGAGATCCCACCCTGGCCGATTTCGCCCGTCCCGGCACGACCCTGCTGATCTACATGAATAACATGCCGCTGTCCGATCTCGTTGCGGAGTTGCGCCGAGGATATGGCAGCGACGTGGGCATCGCCCTGATCCACCGCCTGGGACTTCCGGGCGAGGAGATCGTCGAGGGGGTGCTGAGCGACATTGTGGCGAAGGTGGGGGAACGCGATTTTTTCAACCTCAGCGAGAAGACCAGACGACCGGCCTTGACGCTGGTGATTGTCGGCGAATCGCTGGTTGCCCATGAAGACGGCACCTGGTGGGATCACCGGCGCGAACACATCTGGCGTTACCGCGACAACGAATAAAAGCTGATGGCGTCGCAAAAACTCACCAACTGCTGCGTTGCTGCAATCGCTCTCTCTGCTTCGACGTACGATGGTACGCCTCATTGTTCGACAATCGCGCGCCTTGCATTTGGCGCTTTTTGCTTAGCCATCCACAGTGATGCTTTTTTACGAAAGCATCATAAAAGTTGAATCATGGCGATGAAAGTCATCTCCCCCATCGACAATGCCGCTGAAGCGGATGCCCTGTTACGGGCCGGCGCCGACGAACTGTACGGCGGTTTCGTGCCGACCGAGTGGAAAGAGAGATTCGGGCCGCTGGCATCGATCAATCAACGCACTTTTGCCGGTGCGCAGATCGAGTGCTTTGAAGACCTCTCGGAAATCGTCGCCAGAGCTCATGACCGGGGGTGTACTTTCAGCCTGACGCTCAACTCCCCTTTCTATGACGACGCCATGCTGCCGATGCTGCTCGATCATGTCGCTCTGGTCGAACGGATCGGCGTCGACGGCATTATTCTGGCTGATCTCGGCCTGTTGCGCGCCCTCAAGCCCCTTTATCCCGATATGGAATTTCATGCCAGCACCCTCGCGCATCTGACCAATTCCGAAGCCGTCAGGTTCTACGCTCGCCAGGGGATTGACAGGGTGGTGCTGCCGCGCCATCTGTCGACTGCCGAAGTCAGCCATATTGTGGACGCCGTGCCCGATGTGGCTTTCGATGCGTTCATGCTGGTCGGGAAGTGCCCCAATACCGAGGGTCTGTGTACTTTTCATCACAGCGCCCCGGACAAGATCTGGCCCTGCGAGATCCAGTACTCGCTCACGCCTCTCCATCCGCCCGCATCGCCGGAATTGATTGCGGCAATGGAGCGGCAGGCCTCCTGGTCACGCACCGACCGTCGCCACGGATGCGGCCTTTGTGCGCTTCCAGCCCTGGAGCGTGCCGGGATCTCCGGTGTTAAACTGGTAGGGCGTGGAGCGCCGCCCACTCTCAAGGTGAGCAACATCCAGCTGGTGAAAAAATTCATGGATGAATTTCAGGCCATTGCCGATGAAAGTGAATTTCGACGCCTGGCTCGCGAGGCTCACCGAAAGCATTTCGGAGCCGCCTGTTCAACCAACGTCTGTTACTACCCCGAATTTTACGAGGCCGAATAAAAGGTTTCTTCTATGATACGAGTTCTGCATACCGCTGATCTTCACCTGGGTGCTCCGCTTAAGCAGCTCGGAGCCTGCCAGGAAACACGCAGGGAAGATTTCTGCCGCACCTTTGAACGCCTGCTGACCCTGGCAATCAAGAACGAAGTCCACCTGTTCCTTGTCGCCGGTGACCTGTTTGATCATCCCCGCCCGAATACCGAACTGATCGGCCGTGTTCAGGCCGGCTTCAAGCGTCTCTCCGATCGGGGCATCATGCCGGTGCTTATTCCCGGCACTCACGACAATGTGGTCTCCGCGGACAGCGTCTACCGTCGTCATGAATTCCCCGGCGCGCTTGTGCTGCAGGATGCCGTTGTGGATGAGCCTGCCCGGATTACCGTTCGTGGACAGGATGTCTTTTTCTACGGGTTCGCCTATCGAAGCAGCGCTTCGGAAGGGGCCCTGGCCAGCATGCAGCGCCGCTGCGAAGAGGGGATTCATATCGGACTGCTTCATGGCTCCCGCGAAGGCAGCCCCGAGTGGGATTATCGCAAAAAGGATCTTCCATTCACCCTGCCGCTGCTCAAGACGTGGGATCTCGATTACGTCGCCCTCGGCCATTATCACGATTTCGACCTGCTCAGCGACGACAAACGCCTGTGGGCCTGCTATCCCGGTTCTCCGGAAGGCAAGCGCTTTGGCGAAAACGGCCCCCGCTTCTGTGCTCTCGCGAACATTTCACCCCGCCAGGTCGAGGTGGAGAAGGTCGAATGCCAGAGCCGTGTGCTCGAAGACCGGACCCTGGATCTGTCCGGATGCTCCGACGAACAGGATGCGGCGGATATGATCGCCGCGCTGGCCGACAGGGATCTCTTGTCGCGGCTGACGCTGAGCGGCATGGTTGAGGCGCCCCTGGATCTCAACAGGCTGCAGGGACTGACGGCTCACCATTTTTTCTACCTGGAACTGCATGACCGCACCCGCCTGTTCGACAGTGCCTTCGCGCGCCGCATCGAGGACGAAAATACGGTTCGCGGCCTTTTCGTCAGGCGCGCGCGTGAGTGCATGGCAGCCTCGTCGGAGACGGAAAGCGATGTCGTGGAGCAGGCGTTTCGGGAAGTTCTGGTCCGTTTTCATGCTTTTGGCGGAGGTGAGTCATGATTCTGCGCAGCCTTGAACTCCGCCATTTCGGTAAATTCAGTGAGAAGAGCGTCGATTTCCGGCGCGGACTCAACCTGGTGATCGGCCCCAACGAAGCCGGCAAATCGACGCTGATCGAAGCTATCCCCGCGACTCTGTTCGGGATGCGCGACAAAGAGCGCTTCCGCCCCTGGGGCAGGCAAGGCTCGCCTGGGGTCGCGCTCTCTCTCGAAGGACGCAGCCACACGGTGCGCATTGAACGCGACCTGGCCAGCGACCGTGTCGTGCTGGCCGAACGTGACGACCTCTACCACAATCTCTATCGTTTCGAGGGGAAGGCTTCGCCGCAGGGGCGTTCTTCCGAACGGGAAGAGTATCTGGAACAGCTCAGTCGCCTGTTCGGCATCGCCGACGAGGATATTTTCCGGGCCTCGCTCTTTTTCGGACAGGGCAGTCTCGAAGTCAGCGGGCAGGGCGGCATGGCTGCAAAAATCAAGACCCTGCTGTCCGGATTTGTCGAAGTGGACTACGACAGGGTTCTTCAGTCGCTTCAGGAGGATTACTTCTCGCTGACGCGGGAGAACCCCTGGGGACGCGACAAGAACCGCGACCGCGAACTGGAGGAGATCCGCCAGCGGCAGCAGGAACTGCAGGAAAAATGGACCCGGGAGCAGGACGGCGTGGAAAAGCTCGAAACCATGCGCGCCGAGGTCGCCGAACTCAAAGACGAGATCGACGCTGGCCGCAGTGATTATGAAAAGGGCGAGCGCTACCTTTCCTGGGTGCGGCAGCAGCATGACCTTGAAGAGAAGGCCGAACGGCTGCGCAAAGACCTGGCCCGCCTCGAACAGCAGCACGACAAAGTCAACGATCTCCTGGAAAAGCGCGACAACATCGAGAAGGAATTCGCCGCTGTCGGCCTGCCCCGCCAGATCCCCGAACAGCTTCCGCGCCTGCTGGAAGAGAGCGAGGAGGTTCGCCAGGAACTGGTTCGGGTTCAGTCGGAGACGGTTGCCCTGCGCGAGAGACTGGTCCATATGCCCGCCCCCAGGTGGAAATGGCGCGCCGCTGCAACCGCCGGCCTGTTGGGAGCGGTCGTGGGGGGCTATTTCTATCTTCCCGAATGGTTCCCGCCCATTGCGACACTTGCCCTGGTTGGCGGAGTCTGCATCTGGGCGCCTTTTCTGTCCAGCCTCCTGCGTTTTCGCTCTGCCATGAGCAACCTGAAAGGGCAGGGGAAGGTCCTGGAACAGAGCCGGGTTGAGGCTCAGCAGAGATTGGCTGAAATCGACGGGCAGTTCGAGGCGATGGGGATAAGGTCCTCAGCGGTCGAACGGGTCAAGATGCAGCGCAATCTGGCGCGCCATCGGGAGTTGATCGATACCCTGCGTGAAGTGGAAAGCGCTCTCGGGGTGCTTGATACGCCGGATACCCTGCAGGATGAGAAACAGAGCGCTGAGCAGGAGCTTGCCGAGGTGGAGGAGAGCCTCGAGAAGGAGCGCCCCAAATACGGCCAGGCGCTGATGGCGCGCGAAGATCTGCCAGAGGCCGAACACAAACTGCGTGAACTCGGTGAAGAGCTTCAGCAGAAGGAGAAGCGCCTGCTGGAGCTGACCCGCAGCGAAGCCGCCATGCAGGGCGCCCTCGCCGACCTGGAGCATCTTCAGGAAGAGCTTGAGCAGCTGCAGGAACGGGAGAAAACCCTGACCTTTCGTGCGCAGTCGTTGAAGGTCGGGTTCGATCTGCTCAATGACGCCGTGACCGAGTTCCGCCAGACCTATCTGCAGAATTTTGCCGCCGATATCGGGCACTATCTCTCCAAAACCACGGCGGGCCGCTATGCCGAAGCGCGTCTCGATGACGATTTCAACCTCTTCATCAAAACCCGCTCCGGCCAGTGGCAGCCGGTCGAGTCCTTCAGTCGCGGCACGGCCGACGCGGTCTATTTCTCCGTGCGCCTGGCTCTGACCCGGCATCTGTCCCGCGGGCGAAATCTGCCGTTTCTCCTCGACGATCCGCTGGTCAACCTCGACGCCGCACGGCTTTCCGAAGCGCTTGACACCCTGGAAAAGATCAGTGCCGAGCACCAGGTGATCCTGCTCTCTCACGACGAACGGCTGCTCAAGCGCGCAGCCCGGGATCGCTGGCATGTGGTGACGCTGGATAAGATCAAAGCCGCCCAGGTGAATGAATCACCTGAGAAGAAAGAGGAACTGCAGCAGTTGTTTCTGCTGTAACAGCAGAGAAAGGAGCGCGATATGAGCGAAGATTGCCTTTTCTGTAAAATCGCCGCCGGAGAGATCCAGGCCAGGGAGGTCTACCGTGACGACCAGGTGGTTGCCTTCGAGGACATCAATCCCCAGGCGCCTTTTCACATTCTGATCGTGCCTCGCAAGCACATCCGCACCACCCTGGATCTTACCACCGCCGACAATGACCTGATCGGCCATATCTACCAGGTGGCCGGCAAGATCGCTCACGACCTGGATTTTTCCGAGGACGGGTTCCGGGTGGTCAACAACTGCAACGAAGGCGCCGGCCAGTCGGTGTGGCACCTGCATTTTCATCTGCTCGGCGGACGCGATTTCACCTGGCCACCGGGGTGATTCCCACAGCTCAGGCTTACGAATTCAAGAACATCCGCCTTGGATGCCTCAGGGGGAAAGCTTTTCAGGGTTTCTGATCTTCTTGACGGGAACCTTTTAAAGCTTCCCCTCCTCAACGCCCTTACGCTTCTCTTCCTGCTTTTCGATCTCTTCCTTGCATTTGATGCAGTACCGGGTAAAAGGCCGCACTTCAAGCCTTTCGATTGAGATAGGCTCTTCGCATTGCTCGCACTGGCCGTAGGTGCCGTTTCTGATCCTGTCCAGCGCCTCATCGATGCGCAGCAGCTCCTCGCGCCTGGAATCACTCAGAATGTGCAGGTATTCGCGCAGATCATCCGTCACGCTGGAATCGCCCGCATCGGGAACACCGGCATCGACAAGCTCGGCGGCTTCTTCATTGCGCTCGCGAATCTCGGCATAATATTCCTGACGCATTTCAAAAAGGCGATTCTGCAACTCTTCGATCTTCTTTTTATCCATATTGGTTTACCTCCGTAAAAATGAATCTGTTCAATAAAACATTAGAACCGCCGAAGGGGGTTGTCAAACATCGTCCGGGAAACACCGGTGATGATAAGCGGTATACATTTTTTTATAGCCATTGACAGCCTCTAGTGATCCTGATTTAATACCGAGCTGAACTGATTGAAAACGCCCAGGCCGTGCGCCGCGGCATTTATACTTTTCACCTTTTTCAGGGAGGAATTCATGAATCCTTTGGCCGCTGAACTCAACGAAATGCTCAGCCAGCACAACGCCAATGTGCTTGAATCACTGTCCGATCTCGGGAAAAACCTGTTTTTTCCCAAGGGAATTCTGACTCAGTCGGCCGAAGCCAAGGAAAAGGCGCACAAGTTCAACGCCACCATCGGGATCGCCACCGAGAAGAACGGTCCCATGTATCTGCCCTGCATTCACGAAAAGCTCTCCGCATTCGATCCCAAGGATATCTTTCCCTACGCGCCGCCGGCCGGCAAGCCGGAGCTGCGTCAGCTGTGGCGCGACAAAATGCTGGAGGAAAACCCGAGCCTGCAGGGCAAGCATTTCAGCATGCCTGTCGTCACCAACGCCCTGACACACGGGCTGTCCATCGTCGCCGACCTGTTCATGGATCCGGGCGATCACGTTGTTTCTCCCGACATGATGTGGGGCAACTACAACCTGACGTTTGCCACCCGCCGCGGTGCCATCGTCAAGAAGTACCCGACCTTCACCGTGGCCGGCGGTTTTGATGTGGATGCCTTCAAAGCCGTCCTGAAAAACAGCGCGGAAGAGAAGGGCAAGGCGGTGGTTCTGCTCAACTTCCCCAACAACCCCAGCGGCTACACACCGACCGTGGAGGAGGGTGACGCCATTGTCGCCGCCATCAGGGAAGTGGCCGAAGGCGGCTGCAACGTGGTTGCGGTGACCGACGATGCCTATTTCGGGCTGTTCTACGAAGACTCCCTGAAGGAATCGCTGTTCGGCAAGCTGGCCAACCTGCACCCGAAAGTGCTGGCGGTCAAACTTGACGGCGCCACCAAGGAAGAGTACGTGTGGGGCTTCCGCACCGGCTTCATCACTTTCGCCGACGGTCACGAATACGAGAACTCCCCGGTCATGACCGCGCTGGAGAAAAAGACGCTGGGCATCATCCGCGCCACCATCTCCAATTGCCCCCATCCGTCACAGACCTTCGTCATCGAGGCGCTCAAATCCTCCAAGTTCAAGTCGGAGAAGCAGCAGAAGTACAAGGTCATGAAGGGTCGCGCTCTGAAGGTCAAAGAGGTGCTCGATTCAGGCAAGTACGACAAGGCCTGGGAATACTATCCCTTCAACTCCGGCTACTTCATGTGCCTGAAGCTCAAGAACGTCGATGCGGAGAAGCTGCGGGTGCACCTGCTCGACAAGTACGGCGTCGGGACCATCTCCATCGGCAAGACCGACCTGCGGATTGCCTTCTCCTGCATCGAGGAGAAAGATATCCCCGAGCTGTTCGACCTGATCTACGAGGCCGTCGAGGATCTTTCCTGATCAGCACCTTTCTGAATCCAAAAGGCCCGCCTCGGCGGGCCTTTTTTTGAAACTTTTTTCTCCGTGAAAAAATTAAAGTCATTTCTCAGAAAACATCCCTTAATATCTGAATTCAGAAAGGTTATTCCGGAAGGGGCGGAATGCTTTCTGGTCGGCGGGGCGGTACGCGACCTGCTGCTCGCAAAGTCGCCCTGCGATTTCGATCTCATCACTCCCGGAGACCCGACCGCTCTTGCGCAAGCCTGGGCCGAGCACTGCAAAGGACGCTGGTTCTGGCTCGATGAATCGCGCAGACAGAGCCGGGTGGTCCTGCACCGCGAAGACCACCCGTGGTTTTTCGATTTCGCCCCCTATCGCGCGGCCACCCTGGCGGCGGACCTGTCTGAGCGTGACTTCACCATCAACGCCATGGCAGTCGCGCTTGCTCCTTCCTCCGAAGGTCATGAACCCCTCTATGATCCCTGTCATGGCCGCGAAGACCTTGCAAAGAGCATTCTGCGTGCCTGTTCCGCTGAATCTTTTCCACAGGATCCGCTGCGGGTGGTGCGGGCGGCGCGTTTTGCCTCCTGTCTCGGTTTGACGATGGATGCGGCTTCATCCGATCTCGCCGCCGAATCTGCCGCGAAGCTTCAAACGATGGCACCGGAAAGAATCAAGACTGAACTGTTCACGCTTGTTTCATGCAAAAATCCGGTCCCAGGGCTAAGCATTCTTGGCCAGGTCGGCGCGATGGAGGTTATTTTTCAGGCAAACGTTGACAGCCTCCAGTGTGAACAGGCACTGGCCCGGGTTGAACATCTGGACCGCCATCTGTCTGAGCATAGCTCCTGGGCGAAGCAATCCCTGAATGAACCGGTAGAGTCCGGCCTGACGCGCCAGGGCCTGCTGCGGCTCGCTGTGCTGCTTCAGGACATGATCTCTACGGATCAGACCCCGCATCTCGCACGATCTCTGGCGTTCTCCAACGCCACCGGCATCCGTCTGCAGTCACTGCTGCGGTTGAATGCCGAACAATTCGGGAATGATCTGCTGACCAGGGTGGCCGGTAAACCGCGTTCCCTGGCTCTCTGGGCGTCCACTCTAGGCCGGGACGCACGTGATGCGCTGTTGTGGATGCATTTTCAATGCAGCGATAATGAAGATATCCGGCAGCGCCTTGAAAAGGCCTGGACTGCCTGGGACCACTTGGCCGAAGACAATCGAATTCTCCCGCTGCTTGACGGACACCAGGTGAGTGAGATGCTGCCCGAAGGGAAGGGCAGAGAGGTAGGCGAGCTGCTTGACGCCCTTAAACAGGCCGAGATCGAAGGCCGGATCGAAAACGCCGAAGATGCGCGAAATTTCTTGAAATTGCAGCTTCAAAAAGAGATTGACAAAGACTAGCCGCGTTCCTATAATCCGGTTCCACGTCAACAACGCGGGAATAACTCAGTGGTAGAGTGTCAGCTTCCCAAGCTGAAGGTCGCGGGTTCGAATCCCGTTTCCCGCTCCAATATTTCAGGTAGGGGCTCTTGCTTATGTTTTGCAAGAGCCCCTACCTGTTTTCCCTCCTTAACGTTCAGAAAATCCTCTCCAGAATAATTTAGAATTTTCCGGCAACTTTTCTAAAGCCCTTCTGTGTAGCTGAGATAGGATGGAGAACGTGAACATAATCTGCTAGCCTTTAGAGTGCTTCCTTGGTGGGTGCCGGGGCGTCCGGCAAAACTGGAAGCAGGCGATTCTGTGCTTTTGGACAAAAAAACCTGACAAATTGAGGATTGTAACAGAAATGAATGCTGATGCCCTGCTGCTGATCTTTTATGTGCTGCTGGCCTTGATGTTTTCGTTTTTATGCTCGGTGGCGGAAGCTGTGTTGTTGAGTATTACGCCTTCCTATATCGAGGAAAAGAAAGAAAAGCAGCCAAAACTGGCAGCGCTTTTGAAACGGCTGAAACAAGACAATGTCGATCGTTCTCTTGCTGCGATTCTGACATTGAACACGATCGCTCATACAGTCGGGGCGATCATGGCAGGCGCCAAAGCCACCGTTGTATTCGGCAGCACCTGGTTTGGCCTGTTTTCGGCGATCATGACGTTGCTGATTCTTTTCTTTTCCGAAATTATTCCGAAAACCATTGGCGCCATCTACTGGGCCAGGCTCGTAAAGCCAATCGTGTTCTTTGTGAACAGTCTGATCATTGCTCTCTATCCGATCGTACGACTCTCGGAGATACTCACCAAGTTCATTTCCCATGGGAAAGACATCCACATTTTCAGCCGAACGGAGTTTCTCGCCATGGCCCGGATCGGCGAGCAGTCTGGACACTTAAGTGATAACGAATCGCGTATCATCTCCAACCTCTTTCGTCTTGGTGCGCTGAAAGTGTCGGATATCATGACGCCAAGGACTGTCGTTTCCGGGCTCACCGAAGACATGTCGATCATGGAGGCGGTGCCGTACATCACGAAATGTCCATTTTCCCGACTGCCGCTCTACAAAACCAATCTTGACGAGATAACCGGTTTCGTTCTCAGGGACGATATTCTGTTGCGCGAGGCGCAAGGCCGCGGCGCGGAACCACTCAGTTCCATCAAACGGGATATTCACGCTGTTCCCGGGTTGGTATCATTGTCGAGATTGATGGAACAGCTCCTCACGGAACAGCAGCACATCGCCGTGGTCCTCGATGAGTATGGAGGCACGATTGGCCTGGTGACCCTTGAAGATCTGGTGGAGACACTGATGGGCATCGAAATCGTCGATGAAATGGACAATGTCGTCGACATGAGGGAATTGGCCCGCAAGAAATGGGCGGAAAGGAGGTACCCTAACTGTTGAAAGAAAATGCACTTCAGCATGCCTTTAACATGGCCAGAAAATTTCTCATAAATTCACTCTGAGGATTCAGAAATCAAAGATTGACAGCGACCAAGGCATGAGATAGGTTTAGGTTAATTTAATCTTGTGGGTGATTTTCACCAAATGTTTAAAAAAGCAGTTCCAGTGGCACGGAGGGGAATCAGGTGTCGGGAAAAAGGATTTCAGAGGCAGAGCTTTCAACGCCAAAGGATAGCTGCCTCTTCTGCAATCTTGACAACACCAGAATTCTCAAGGCCAATTCTCTGGCCCTGGCCATTTTTGACGCCTTTCCCGTTTCTCCCGGCCACACCCTGGTCCTCCCCAAACGACACATCTCCTCCTTTTTCGACGCCACCCCGGAAGAGCAGGCAGCAATGTTTGAGCTATTGTCAGCCATGCGCGACCTTTTGGCCGATCCATCGATATCTTCTGTTGCCCGACAGGGAAGCCTGACGACCCCTCCAGACGGCTTCAATATCGGCATCAATGACGGTGAGGCTGCCGGACAGACGGTCATGCACCTGCATATTCATCTGATCCCTCGCTACGCCGGCGATAGGCAGGACCCCCGGGGTGGGGTTCGTTGGATCATGCCTGAGAAAGCGGTGTATTGGAGATGACTGCTCTGGAGACCTATATCCGGCAGTTCGCCAGCCTGCGGCGGGCGCCCAATGCGGTTTTTCCAGAGGCCACCAGAAAGCGAGCTCCGCATAAACCGATTCTGCTGCTGGCGGTAATGGATCTGATCGCCCGTGGTGAGCTTCTTTCATCGTTCATCGATGTCAGGGGCGATCTGGTCGAGCTGAACGAACTTTTCAATTTTTACTGGCACCGGGTTCTTCCGCCCAGCCAGAACAGCAGCATTGCTTTCCCGTTCTCGCGCCTACATAACGAACCCTTCTGGAAACTTGTGCCGCAACCCGGCAAAGAGATCACCCCTGAGGCGCTCAATCATATTTCGACACTGAGCCTGCTTCGCAGCCTTGCACTGGGTGCTCAACTGGATGAAGAGCTGTTTCATTTTATGACGCAGTCTGAAAGTCGCAATGCTCTGCGTGAAGCGTTATTGCGCTCCTGCTTTTCCGAGGAGGGAAGGGCAGTGATTGAGGAGCAGATTCTTATCAACGCGCAAGCCTATGATTACAGCCGGGAGCTGGCGGAAAAGGCGCATCAGCCCATTGTTCAGGAAGCGTTGTCTTCTGCTGAAGCATACAAACCCGCAGCCCGGAACCAGGGCTTTCGGCGCCTTGTCGTCAAAGCATACGATCATCGGTGTGCCCTGTGCGGCGTGAGAATCATCACGACCGAGCAGCACACTGTAGTAGAAGCCGCCCACATCGTGCCTTGGAACAAAAGCCATAATGACGACATTCGCAACGGCATGGCGTTGTGCAGACTCTGCCACTGGGCTTTCGACGAAGGTATGCTGGGCGTGGCTGACGATTATTCTGTCCTTACCGCGCGGCAGATTAATGTTGATCCGAATATGCCGGGGTTGCTCTCGATGCTCGCCGGTCGTCACATTATTCCGCCCGCTGATCGTGACTTGTGGCCAGCGCAGGAATATCTGGCAGAGCATCGTAAGGAATGGCAGTTTTAAGATTGTTTTGGCTTTATCCCCGACTGACCTCCAACAAGTTAAATATAAAGAGGAAAAAATGATAGTAAAAGCAATTGACCCTAATAATAAGGTGGCAGAACTTGAGCGCCTTATGTCTGTTGCTACAGGAAAGACAAGAATAAAAATTGAGCAGGAACTCAAGTCAGTTCGCTCGGGTGTCAGGGGTGAGGAAGAGTCTGCGTATCTGATAGACTTTGACCTTAAAGATTCCAAAAACACCGCTGTTATCCATGACCTTCGTCTTGAGATAAATGGGCGCGTGGCGCAGATCGATCATTTGCTGATTCACCGAACACTGAACGTTTTTGTGCTGGAGACAAAAAATTTCCACGCAGGGTTCAAAATTACGGAAGATGGCGAATTTCTTCGTTGGAATGATTTCAAAAAAAACTACGAAGGTATGCCATCGCCCATTTCACAAAATGAACGACACATTTCTGTTCTTAAAGATGCCTTTTCCCAAATAGAAATGCCAAAACGTATGGGGATGAAACTTACGCCCGTTTTTCATTCCTATATTCTGGTTGCCTCTTCCGCTCGGGTAGATAGGCCAAAAAAATTCGATACAAGCCAAATCGTCAAAGCCGATATGTGGTCTAAAACATTGGATAAACATCTTCAGAGTGAGGGTGTTGTAGGCACATTCGGGAATTTGGCAAGATTTGTCGGCCCGGAAACGCTCAAAGACATTGCAAGCAGAATTGTTGCGCTGCATGTTCCCGCTTCCTTCGACTATGCAAGTAAGTTTGGAGTCACAGAATTGCCGAAGACCCAGAACCACTCTCCTGAGTCTTCGCCCAAAAAGCAGGTCTCTGGATCAGATACCGAGGACTTAAAATGTCGTTGGTGTGGAAGCCATGATGATCTCAATATCCAATACGGAAAATATGGCTACTACTTTAAATGCAAAGGTTGTGACGGCAACACCCCGATCAAAATTGATTGTGGCCAGGAAGGGCATAAAGAGAGAATTCGCAAAGAAAAAAATAAATTTTTCAGAGAGTGCGCAGATTGCAAAACGAGTACGCTGTTTTTTGTTAATCGAGGATAACCTCGCAAAGGACTTTAGAGGATACGAGGAATGTTTTGAGTGCTGGCAAGCATTTGCATGTGACCTGCGCCATTATTGAGCGCGACGATTTCATCTTGGCCGCTCAGAGAAGCGATACCATGAGTCTGCCGCTTAAATGGGAATTCCCCGGTGGCAAAATAGACCCAGGTGAATCGCCAGAGGACTGTTTGCGTCGTGAATTGCTCGAAGAAATGGATATATGCATCGCCGTGGATAAAAAACTTCCCGCATCGACCTATCACTACCCGAAGTTCACTGTCACGCTCTATCCATTTGTCTGCAAGATTGCTTCTGGCGAAATAATCCTTCATGAACACGCTGCCATTACTTGGTTATTGCCACAAGATTTGGACTCCCTTGACTGGGCTGAGGCCGATCTACCGGTGATTGAGTCGTATCTTGAAATGCTTGGGGTGGGCTCCAGATGAAGCCTTTAGCCCCCGGCATCTATGATGCCCTCATTGACGAATTCCTGCGCGAGGCACTGGATCAGTATCCTGAGCTGCGCAGTATCTTAGGGAAAATTGATCCGGAGGAACAGCCAGCCCGGTATTCAGCATTCGTTGCAAGAGTGCTGGAGAAGGCACTGCGCGAAGAATCAGACCCAATGCGCCGCCTCGCCCTCTGCAACCGAATACTCGACCAAGTTGCTGGCGAGCCGGGCAGAGAACATTTAGGAAAACATCGCTTACCTCCTGAGCAGAAGCGGCTTCTTCTTGAAATCACACCTTCCCATTACGGTCAACCCGGGATTCCGCGGCCCCATACACCTATTGCCGAGAGTAGTCTTTTTACCGGCTCTCCCCAAGAACCTCAACTTGCGCATGAATTGCTTGAAGAGATGCGCTCAGCGAATGGTGTGGATATTTTGGTGTCGTTTATTAAATGGTCCGGGTTGCGCCTACTGATGCCCGCTTTTGAAGACCTTCGCGATCGAAATGTACCGGTGCGTCTGATTACGACTAGCTACATGGGGGCGTCCGATGTCCCAGCGGTGGAATGGCTAGCCCGCATGCCGAATGTTGAGGTGCGCATCTCTTACGACACCGATCGCACCCGCCTGCATGCCAAGGCCTATCACTTTCGACGCGATAGCGGTTTCTCCACGGCCTACATTGGCTCGGCGAACATGTCCCATGCCGCCATCACGAGCGGACTAGAATGGAATCTTAAGATCACGGCGCAGGATATGGGACACATCCTGGAGAAATTCTCCATCGAATTTGAAACTTACTGGAATAGCCGCGAATTCATACCCTTTGACCCGGAGAATCCAGCTCTTTTTCGGACTGCAATCGATCGCGCCCGTAATCCTCGTTCAAACGGCCCAGCGGTCTTCTTTGATGTTCGTCCTCATCCTTTCCAAGAGCGTATCCTCGAAGCGCTAGATCGTGAACGACATGCCCATGATCGTTGGCGTAACCTAGTGATTGCCGCCACTGGTACTGGAAAAACGGTGGTGGCGGCCTTCGATTTTCAGCGCTTCTATGAAAAGAACCAGAGACAGGCAAGGCTGCTCTATGTGGCTCATCGCAAAGAGATTCTCGAAAAAGCACGCGAAACCTTCGCCGCTGTGCTCCGTGATCAGAATTTCGGTGAACTCCTCGTCGGTCCTTATCAGGCCAATCGCCAGGATCATCTATTCTGTTCCGTTGGTATGCTGACCAGTCGGCGTTTGTGGCAGCAGGTGAAAAACAATTTTTACGACTACATCGTGATCGATGAGGCCCATCACGGAACAGCCGCAAGCTATCGGCCAATCTTCCAGCATTTTTCCCCGCAGGTTCTTCTTGGGCTCACCGCTACCCCGGAGCGAATGGATGGTGGGAACGTGGCCGCCGACTTTGGCAACCGATTTGCCGCCGAGATTCGCCTCCCCGAGGCGTTGGAGGAGAAGCTCCTCTGCCCCTTCCACTATTTCGGCGTCGCTGACCCGATTGCCATTAACGGAGACCAGTTCTGGCGCAATGGCAAGTACGATACGGCTGCTCTGGAAGTGGTCTATGTCCTTGACCAAGCCCGAGCCCGCCAGCGTGTCGACACGATTATAGCGGCCCTTAACCGTTACGAGCCGGAAATTCATCAGCTCAAAGGAATCGGCTTTTGCGTTTCCATCCGGCATGCTCAGTTCATGGCAGAGCAATTCACCAAGTGCGGCATACCGTCGGCGGCCTTTGTCTCGGGCGTTGAAGGTGATCGTTGTGCGAACCTGCTTGAAGATCTGAAAGCGGGTCGGCTAGTTTTTCTGTTCACCGTCGACAAATTAAGTGAAGGGGTAGATCTGCCTGAGTTGAACATCGTGCTTTTTTTACGCCCCACCGAAAGCCTTACTGTCTTTTTGCAACAATTAGGACGCGGTCTGCGACACGCAAACGGAAAGGATTGCCTCACGGTACTTGATTTCGTCGGTCAGGCTCACCGACGCTATCGAACCGACACCAAACTCAAGGCGCTGCTGCCGCGGCACCGTTTTTCAATCGATAGGGAAGTGGAACTCGATTTCCCCCACCTCCCGGCCGGCTGCTCTATTCAGCTTGACCGCCTCTCAAGGCATTACGTGCTGGAGAATATAAGGGAGAATCTTGGCCGATTATCCGTGCAGGTGCCCGACCGTCTCCAGACATTCACCAGCGAAACCGGACAGGATCTGACTTTCGGTAATTTCATTAGCTATCACGATTACGAGCCCGAAATGTTGCTGGCGAAAGAGTCGTGGACTGGATGGAAAGCGAAAGCACAGCTTGCACCGATTCCTGCCGACCCTGACTTGTCCAGGCTGAAAAGGACTCTAGTCAAAGCGGCATTCATCAATGGGCCAAAAGAGGCAACGTTGCTGCGCCAAGTTGTTGGCAAGCTTTCTCAAGGTCTGGTCGCCGAAGCCCTGACATTAGCCGGTAATTCAGCCATGTTTCTCTATTACCGAATTTGGGGTGACAAGGGAGATAAGTTGGGCATTGCCTCGCTAGAGGATGCCTTCGGACGGTTGGCGGCCAACCCAACCATCTGCGCTGACCTAGATGAGATACTGGAATGGGCTTTGGATATTTCCGAGGTCTCTGGCCTGCAGCCGGAACTTCCTTTTGCCTGTCCGTTGGAACTGCATGCTCAGTACGGCATCAAGGAGATTCAGGCTGTTTTCGGACGAGCAAATCTGAAGACCGCCGGGCAAACCGGTGTTGGCGTGATGCATTTCCCCGAGTTCAAGACGTATGTCTTGCTTGTGACATTCCAGAAAACGGAAAAGGAATTCTCGCCCAGCACCATGTATGCGGATTATCCCATCAGCCGCGAGTTGCTGCACTGGGAGTCACAGGCCAACACATCTCAACAGTCCGATACTGGGCAGAACCTGATTCGCCATAAGGAGCGTGGTTATACGATACTGGTTTTTGCTCGTGACCAAAAGAAACGCAATGGGATAACGCTTCCGTTTACATATGTTGGGCCGGTGGACTTGGTAGATTACGAAAGCGAGAGACCGATCAAGGTCGTGTGGCGGTTGCGATACCCGATGCCGGTGGCGATGTTTGAAGATAATCGGTTGGGTGGGTAATTGGATTGTCTCCCAAGAGTTGCAATATAAATCGTTGAGCTAGTCGGGGCTGACCACGGCAACCCATTGATATCCCAAAAGGACAGGACCAAAACAGTGGGGTCGGACCGAAAGCGCCGGTAAAAGCCGGTAAAGAGTAAGGGGTGCAAGTCCCCGCATAGTAAAGGCTAGCGACCAGCTATGGCCTCGAGTCATGCGTCGGCTCCCCGCAAGGTGGGCGGCGAAGCGTTGACAGAGGGCGTGCAGGCCCGGCTATTGAGCTCCGAAATCACCCGATCCGGGTTGCCGACCTTGTGGTCCGAGGGGGAAGGCAGTACGGTGTGCCGCGCAAACGCAAGTGGCACATCGAACCCGCGGAGTCTGAGAACCAGTGCATGTACGCAAACTCTTTGCACGGAAACCGGGAGATCCCAGAGGCGGCCGATCGTAATCCGACGGTCGGTCCGGTCGGGGAAGGCCAGGAGGCCGAGCACCCGACATGCACGTCTCTGGGAAGTCGGACGAAGGCGTAGTATCGATGAAGCGGACGAACAAAGGTGTTCAACCAGAAAAGCTTGGCCAATCACCGGCGGAGTCCGTGGAGAAAAGGCCTTCGGCCAAAGGGAACTCTATCCAGACGACCGTGACCGGCACACAGAGGTCGGAAGCAGCGTCGAGCGGCTTGGATAGGGTACGAGAAGCAGCGAAGCGGGACAAGGAACTTCGCTTTACCAACCTGCTGCATCACCTCAGTGTCGAACGACTCCACGCGGCCTACCTTTCTCTCAACCGGGGAGCGGCCACCGGAGTCGACGACCTGACGTGGGGGGAGTATGGCGAGGGCCTGGAAGTGCGCCTCACGAAACTCCATGATCAACTTCATGGCGGAAAATACCGGGCCAGACCGAGCAAAAGGATCTGGATACCCAAATCCGACGGGCGACAACGTCCCATCGGCATTGCCGCCCTGGAGGACAAGATTGTACAACAGGCATTGGTGGGAATCCTTCAACCGATCTACGAGGAGGACTTTCTCGGTTTTAGCTACGGCGCCAGACCGGGACGAAACCAGCACAACGCACTGGATGCGATCTACGTCGCGATCAAGCAGCGGAAGGTGAACTGGGTTCTGGATGCGGATATCCGCGGATTCTTCGATAACCTTGATCATGGGTGGTTGATGAAGTTCGTGGAGCACCGTGTCGCCGACAGACGAGTTCTCCGGCTGATTCACAAGTTCTTGCGGGCCGGAGTCTCCGAAGACGGTAAGTGGTCCAAGACCGTGGTGGGGACACCACAAGGGGCCGTGATATCGCCTCTACTGGCGAATATCTACTTGCACTATGTCTTGGACCTCTGGGTGAACTGGTGGAGAGACCACCATGCACGTGGCGAAGTCTACATCGTGCGCTATTGCGACGACTTCGTCATGGGATTCCAATATCAATCGGATGCTGAACGTTTCCATGATGAACTTCGGAAGCGAATGGGTAAATTCGGATTGGAACTCCACGACGACAAAACCCGATTAATCGAATTCGGCCGTTTTGCCGCCAAAAACCGCAAAAACCGTGGGGAAGGGAAGCCAGAAACGTTCGACTTCCTTGGGTTCACTCACATCTGCTCAGAACGCCGAAAAGACGGAAAATTCCAGCTTCTACGAAAAACGATCGGGAAACGCCTTCGCGAAAAGATAAAGAAGGTCCGTCAGACCCTGCAACGGAACCGGCATAAGTCGATTCCGGAACTAGGGAGATGGTTGCGATCGGTGGTGCAGGGACACTTCAATTACTACGCCGTCCCTGGAAATCGAGAAGCCTGTGATGCCTTCCGAACGCAAATCGGCTTTGCATGGTTGCGGGCACTCCGTAGCCGAAGCCAGAAAGGCAAAAGCCTAACCTGGGAACGTATGCAAAGAAAGATGATGAGAAGATGGATTCCCACAGCGCGGGTGCTACACCCATACCCGAATCAACGTTTCTGCGTCTGACCTGAGGCAGGAGCCCAGTGCGGTAGTTCTGCATGCTGGGATCTGTGCGGGGGGTGCCGGGTAACTGGCATTCCTACCGCGACAGCTTAAGTGACTTAATATGCAACAGAAAACGTCAATTTAACCCCTTTTTTTCTCCTTATAAGGCCCGTTTTGGCTGCAAAATGACATCTTGAAGAGGGAAGACGGGCTGGATCGGATATATGGCTAGATGGTGCGGATCTTGGCGGACCTTATCGATCTTTCCCGGCGATGACCCTGATTGAGGTGCTGTCGGAAAAGGGAAGTGGTCCTGCTTTTTCGAAACACGGCTATAGTTTCCAAAATTTTTGGCCTTTGCAATTTCCGGGAGAAATGTCAGAATCCAGAAATGAGCCCAACAATATTTCGCGAAGGAAAATACCGTTTCTTCTTTTTCAGTCGTGAAGAAGAGAGAATTCATGTGCACGTCGTTTCACCCGATGGTGAGGCAAAATTCTGGCTTGAGCCAACAGTAGCTTTAGCCGATTACGTATCCCTGAATAAGAGGCAACTTCTTCGCCTGCAGAAAATTGTGGAGAAAAGGAAAAATGAAATCATCAGCGCGTGGCAAAAGCACTTTTATTGAAATAACCAATATTTCTCAGCATGGTTTCTGGCTTTTCTACGATGGGCATGAATATTTTGTGCCCTTTGAAAAATTTCCGTGGTTTAAAAATGCAGAATTGGACAAGATCTTCAATGTTCAGCTAGAAGGGCCTGGGCATTTCTATTGGCCTGACCTTGACGTTGATCTCAGTGAAAAGATTCTCCATGCCCCTGAAAAATTCAAACTCATCAGCAAAGACCTGACCCACTAATCAAGGCAGAGCTTCCGGGGCGGACCAAGCCAACCTATCTCAAAATGCCCTGTGGGTCCGTTTCTCCAGGGTCGGACCAAGGCAAATCACCGATTTATCTAAACAATCATCCAAATAATGGCCGTCATTTTGCGCTATGGGCCGATTTTGGGCGGTGAAATTGACTCCATTGAGTTTAGGTCGGTCCGATCCTGGTTCGGCTGGTCAGAAGAATCCATTCTTGAAATCAAATCTACGGGAGACATTTCATGGAAAACCGTCAGGAAGTTGTTGTCACCGACATCAAAATGCCTTTCATGTCGATGGTCGTATTCATGATCAAATGGGCGATTGCCTCGATTCCGGCTTTCATGCTTCTCTCGATCCTGTTTGGCATTTTTGCCATGATCTTTGGCGGTTTCATGGGTAGTTTTCATCATATGGGGCGAGGGTTCTAAAGCAATGCTCGATATTCCCCCCGACTGCCCCCGCGGTCGGACCGAAATCACCAGTGCAGAGCTTGAGGGAGCTAAGAGGGTCAGGCTTGACAAGGGGCAATACGATAGTCCTCGAATGAATCCCGGGACACAATACCCATTTCCGTATGCGTATTTCGATGAAATCGCCCACCTGATCCGAAGGAAATCGCCCACCCGTGCCGAGGTAAACAATCCGACACTCGGAGCAGCGACACCGGGAAAGTCCATGCTTGCTTTCACCTGCAAAACACTTTAAAATGTATTACAAATGCAATGCAAGGAGTTAGCGCATGAAAACAGCCACATTGCCACCTCTTCGGGTTGACCCGGAACTGCGTCGTGAGGCCGAAAGTGTTTTGCAAAACGGTGAAACCTTGTCGAGTTTCATGGAAAAATCTCTACGTTCCAGCATTGAGTATCGAAAAATGCAGCAGGAGTTTATCGCCAGGGGGTTGGCCTCACGCGATGAAGCACGTAAAACCGGAGAGTATTTCGGGGCCAGGGATGTCTTGGATGAAATGAGCGACATGCTTGCCCAGGCTGAAGCTAAAGCCCGCAAGTGAGTTATAAGGTACGCTATACCAAGGCTGCCAGGGAAGATCTCCTGCGCCTCTATGATTTTCTCTTGGGAAAGGACCTCCAGGCCGCACGCAGAGCACTTGAGGCCATCCGGAAGGGAATAGATTTTCTGCAGGATTTCCCTTTCACTTGTCGCAAGGCGACCCCTGAAAATCCTTTTTTACGAGAGATGATAATTTCTTTTGGTGCTGGTGGGTATGTCGTTCTCTTTGAGATCGAGTATGAAAAAACAGTGACCCTCCTTGCCGTCCGCCATCAACGCGAAGAAGATTACCACTAATAGTTGTATCTCGCGCCACAGGGTCGGACCAAGGCAAATCACCGATTTCTATAAACAACCATCCAAACAATGGGCAGCATTTTGCGCTATAGGCCGATTTTAGGCGGTGAAATTGACTCCATTGAGTTTAGGTTGGTCCGACCCTGATTTGGGATTTGGCCGCTATGCACCTGCA
>NPIE01001484.1_pt2 | contig 38877 bp, 23 predicted proteins | sample 8637661 | NCBI WGS metagenome assembly NPIE01 (sample SAMN07420842, study PRJNA396082) | bioreactor metagenome | isolation source: sample BA12 brine-fed electro-methanogenic bioreactor BA | place: Japan: Kochi | collected 2016-12-09 | reverse complement strand
AATGAAAAAGTTTGCACCAGTATCTAAGCATTATGGTTTACATTGGCACAATTTTAATGAACCAATATTACCACCAATTATAGATACAACATTACAGAACAAAGATTCTGATGGTTCTATTTTAGTATATTTACCTTTTGAAAATCCAACTGAAATAGTAAAAAAATTATCAATATTTACAGATACAAATTTTAACGTATATTCACCAGTTGCATTCGAATCATCAAATAATGTTTTTTATAATAAACTATCTTATGTAAATTTTAAAAATGATTTATCTAAATGTAATGGTATTATAACAAATGCCGGTTTTGAATTAATCAGTGAAGCATTATACTTAGGTAAAAAAATATTAGCAAAACCTATAGATGGTCAATTTGAACAAATGTCTAATGCAAAAGCATTAAAAAACTTAAAATATGGAAGTGTTATGAAGTCATTAAGTTCTAAAACAATACATACTTATTTAAATAACAACAATGCTATAAAAATAAACTTTCCAAACGTTGCGGAATATGTATGTGATTTATTATTACATAACAATAATACCACAAATATATGGAAGGAAGTAGACGTACAACAAATTAAAATTTAAACAATAATAAATATAAAAGGGTGGTTATAATTATTATAACCACCCTTTTTATTGTGTATTATTGGCTTCTAGCTATTGCAATAGTTAGAGTATAAGTAATTGTAAACGTTCTATTAGCACTTTTCAATACTGGTGAAAATATTAAATGTGTTAACAGTCTTTCACGTTCATTTTGTGGATTAACTGGATCATTTTGTACACCGGCACTAAGTCCATCAATATAATTACCAACTTCATTTCCTGTTATAGGACTTCCACCTAACGCATTAAACAAATCATTAGTTGTTCCGGTAAATAATCTAATACTAGAACCATCACCAGCAGAACCACTAATAAATCTTAAGAAACCATACGTCTGTGATCCACTTATACTTGTAAAACTTGTGGTTGTATCAGTAATACTAATAGTTGCACCGCTTGGCAATGGACTTACATTAACCCAAGCTGGATTCCAAGCTGGATCTCCTGTATTAATAGCTTCACATAAATCACCATATAAAATTTCACCACCAGTTCCTGAACCTCCACCAACTGGAGTAGTAAAACTTATTTGTGTCTGAGTACCACCATCAACCTCAATAAAGAAATCATATGCAGTATTAGCTAATAAACCAGTATCATTTAAACTATTTTTATTATTGACATTTACATCATTATTTCCATTAGTATCACTAGCTGGAGCACCAGTTGTATATAATCCAATCTCATCAAATACAAAACTTGTTTCGGTGTTTTCAATTGGGGCAAGATTATCATTATCAAATTGTCCAAATGGTTCATTAGGATTCAATACTACTGTAATAACTACTTGTGATGTTAAACCTAATTCAGTACTTCTAACACCTGGACCTGAAACATGTGGGACAGAAGAAGGATCACCACTTGGAACAGACCCACCACCAGATCTATTACCAGCATCATCAAATGAACCAGGATCAGTACCCAATAAAGGATTTATTGATATATTACCTTCATCTATGATTTCTGAATATGTTTCATTATATAAACGAGAATCCCACGTATTAATATCAGGTGATTGTCCATCATTTGGTGTAAAATATTCAATCTCATATGCTGCACTTGTAGCAGTACCACCATTACCAAAAGCTATTCTATGTATAAAATAATTACTTTCGTTAGATAAAGATCGTGCAAATACTCTAGCTAAATTCTGTGGATGTACTGCATTTTTTTTATCAATATGAATAGTTCCTTGATCATCAATACATTTCAAATGACCTATAACTTTCATTTCGAGTTTATCTTTTTTCATTATGTTCTCCAACTATATTAAATTATATATTATATTTATAAAAAATTACAATGCTTAATATAAAAAAACCCATAAAATATGATATTTTATGGGTTTTTATTATCAAATATATGATATTAAGCAATTATTCTAACCATACCTGTCCTATTATTTGTAAATGATACAACACACGTATTTTCATCAGTAATCGATATATCTAATGGCAATATTTTTTCAAGACCATCATTTGTATCAATATAAACATCAACTAACAATGATTTAGTATCAAAGTTATGTGTTATTGTCCATTCATTAGAAGGAGTAGATTGTGTAAATTCCAATTTATTCATATCATTATTCCTATAAAATAACAGCTTTTCCTATTCTAGGAACAGAAAATATAACATTTACTGTACCAGCATTAATTACCTTAACATCATTTGGTATAACCTTCCGCTCAATACCATTATCATCAATCCAAACATTAACCATAGGTGCAGTTGTATTAAGTCCATGATTTATAACCCACGTTACTTCAGGATCTTCTTGTACATGGATATAAGTACTATCAATAGTTACTAATTTTCCAGCCATAAATACTCCTTATACAAATTTAGCAGAACCTGTCTGATTTCCACTAAATGTTATTGTTGTTTGGAATATATCATCATGTTGTATGTTTTGTGGTATAATCTCATCACCAAGACTATCATAAACAGTAACAGTAGGATTATATCCCAATTTATGGCGAACTACCCAAATAGTAGCAGGAGTATCCTGTTCCCATATAAATGCCCTTTCCGGCATCATTATACCACCAAATGCCCCAGGTTCTGTTCCATGCATTAATATTGCCCGTCCAACAATAGCAGTTCCTAATGTGATTTCAATTTGATTATTAGTAATAGGTACTACCTTTTCAGGTATTTGCATTTCTAAATCATCATCATAAATTTGCACAAGAGGATTTGTACTATTTAAATTATGTGTTATTGTCCATGTATCAGAAGCAGTTGATTGATCATGTATATATGTATTAGATGCATTAGTTAATGGCACCCATGCTGGTATTCCACCTGAAATATCCGCACATATATATAATCTCCCAGCTTTAAAGACAACTCTACCTATAATAGGCGTAATAGGAAATTCACTTTCTATTTGCATTACCATACTACGCATTTCATTTTCTCTTAAATTTATATTTCCATAAAAATCCATTTAACACTCCTATTATACTTATGTTAGGTTGGTTATGAAAACCAACCTAAAATTATTTAACGATAAAATCACATTAAAAGTATGTTATACACCTTGTTCTGGTAATTCAATACCCATTACAACAACTTTACCTTGAATAGCAGTATTAAATGTTACAGTCAATGCAGTAGCACTTGTAAATACAATAGATTGTGGAATGATAACTTCATCAGTATCATCAACAACAGTAACATTACAATACTGTTGACCAATATCATGTGTTACATTCCATGTAGTTGCATCAGTAGTTTGTTCATGTAAATGATAAACTTTTTTGTTAACCCAATCATTGTTTACATCATAAACAATTAAATCACCATTTGATGCACTAGTAATTGTTACGTCATTTAATTCATTAACAGACGCATCCAATGAAACCGCACCACTTGATACTGAAAATTGAGTTGCATTAAAGCTTGCAACACCTTTTTGTGTATCAGTTGCATCAGCAGCGGTAATTGTAATAGTTTGACCTGAAATACTTGTACTAATACCTTGCCCAGAAGTCCCATTAACAACTAATGTTCCACCTAAATCTAATGTAGTTGGACCACCAGTGTCAGCATTTAAACCAACACTTGAATTTAGGATCATATCATTAACAACACCATTGGTAGGAATATATAAACCATCAGCATCTTGGGTTAATCCACCAGCAGATTTTAACAATAAATGTAATCTTGTAGCGGCAGAAGTCTCACGAGTAGAACCATCAGTAGTTAATATAATTGCACTTGTAGCAACATTATATATTTCAATACCTACTTCATCAGTTGGACCTTCAAAGATACCAGCACCTAAGTTAACACTAAATACGTTCCCTGACAAATCTAAACCAACACCAGCTAAGTATTGACCAGCACCTGCGAACTGTGTAAAGTTTTGATCAGCAGTACCAATTACATCAGTAGTTTTATCCCATCCTGTTACAACCCATCCCGTTCCTGCATTTTCAGTACCCAAAGATACGAATACATACATTGCAGTAACTTCACTTGGTTCATCACAAAGACCACATCTAGTTAAAATCCAATCAGTGCTTCCATCACCAACTTGAGATACATAAAATCTGCCATTTTCATACGCATTTGTTTGATCTTTAACTAATACACCATCATTTAATGCCCATGTTGTAACACCATCAATATTTAATGTTGCCGTTGTACCTAAATTTAATGTAGAACCAACACCTGCGGTTCCGTTATCATATGTTCCTGCCAAATTACCAGTTGTTGCAGCTCTTACTGATGGTTTAATAGATAAACCTTCCAAGGCAGCGTCAACATACGCTTTATTTGCAGCATCACCTTGACTAGTAGGATTAGGAACATTAGTAATAGAATTATTATTCATATTAATGTTACCTTCCATAACATCACCTGAAACATTCAAATAAACGGTATCAACAAGGTTTGTTATATCTGCTTCTAATACATCAGTATTACCAGTAACCCTACCAAAAGTATCTAAAGTTACTTTTTTGAAATCACCTGAATCAGCTTGTGTTACTGTAGCTAAATTAATTGTTGGGTTACCTGCAACACCATCACCATTTGTAACAACAACGTTACTTGCAGTTCCATCAACAGCTCTACCAACAAAAGTATTATCAGCAGTTTGAACTAAAATTCCATTTGTATTAAATGTAGCTAATGCATCTAGTCCTGCGTCATAAGCTTGAATACCTGAAGCTGAACCGATTGCTACATTTTCCCACACTGAACCAGTTGTATTATATTGTAAAATATCATTATCTGCGGGTGTTGTTAAAGTAACATCATCCATTTCACCCAATGTATCTTGTGCTGAAATTGCCGCATCAAGTTGTGACAATACATCAAATAAAGTAGAACTTCCTGATAACCCACTAATATTAGACAATGCATTTAAAGTTGTTTCACTAAAAGTACCATCACCATTAATAAAACTACCCAATGCCGCTTGTGTTGCATCTAATTCATCTTGCAATGCTGACGCATCGCCACCACTTGCAAATGCCAACCATTCTGCGCCGTTATAAAATTTATAAACATTAGCTGTACTATTAAAAATTATACGACCTGCAACTAATCCTGTTACTGGATCTGTTGCAACCCTTTCAATTATTGCGTTTTGTAATTCCCCATCACCAAGGGTGTGAAATCTTAAATTACCATTAATCTTCATTTTTTTCTCCTTTAAAAAAGTTAAATTTATCTATCCTTATTATTTATAATTTTTATAAAAAAATATAAAAAAATTAATAATTATTTATTAATCTTCTCACAGATGTTGTTAACTGTTTGATCATATTATTAAAAGCAATAGGTTCAACTAATTGCTTACCAAGATCATAATTAGAAATAAAATTTTCATCTACATCTTCAAATACAAATGTACCCTTATTTCCATTAATTTCTATAGTTAATAAATTATAATTTTTCAATCTTAAACATGCTGCTAAAATTATGTCATTTGTATTATATTTTTTAATCATATATCTTCTTCCTTATCTAAATAAAATTATATGTGCCTTTCCTATTTGAGGCGTTGCGAATGTTATTTTTACCGTATCGTTGTCAATAATCTCTACTTCATCAGGTAATAACCATAAATCATTTTCATCAAATACCTGAACAACCATTTGTCTAGTATCAATTTCATGTTCAATAACCCATTCATCAGATGCAGTGTCTACTTCATATGAAATACCAACAACATTAGTAGTACCAACAACATCTTTTGTTACCAATTTACCACTATTTTTATCTACATGTAATGCAGATAAATTACCAATACCATTTAATAATATAATATTACCTGGATCAATAAAAATAGTATTTTTATCAACAATATATCCCATATACTGCATTGATATAGAATTTGGAACGGCAGTCGTTAATTGACCATCAGAAGATACAAATAATGGCGTACCTACTGGGTTACTAAATTCCCATAAATCATGTTGTATATATCCCTTTGTTATGTATGTTCGGACTTCCCCTATATACATATCTTCAGAAGAAACACCAATAGCTGGAAATTGTGGTACATTATTTCTTGCTAAAACTAAATTACCATAACTATGCCAAGCAACCGGTTGATATATTGCAATATTTTCAATAGCCTTACCAGTATTTATCAAATTTTCCATTCTAAAGTTAGAAATTCTGGAAGATTGAGAAGATAAAGCAGATTCAGTAGTAATAAACGTACCACGTCTATCACGCCTAAACTTTTTTAATGGTTTTTGTTCATTATCAAATAATATTGCACCTGCGTCTGTTGGAACATTATTAAAACCGGCTTGAGAACCTATAGGTTGAGGGATTATTGTGGAACCTTGTTGATATTTACAGGCAAATAATCTAATATATTCAATCCATGAATGTCCATTCCAAACCTTCATGGTCTTGTTTGACATATCATACCAATGTTGATCTACTACTGGAGAAGTTGGGGCTACTGGTTCATCTACAGGAGAAACTAATGTAAAACCCCTTGTTATTTCACCAGTTAATTGGTCAATATCCCAATATAACCAATAATCAACCCCTGAGGAAAACGGACCCCATGCATGTGGAACAGTTTGATTTTCGGTAATTAAATAATCTTCATCATAATGCGCTATAGTAAATATGGTAGGTTCAGGTGAAACTACCAAATCTATATATACACCACCGCCCGACTTTTGTAAAAAAATTGGGTTATTTGAAGAATCATTCTGTCTTCTAACAATCCCTTGTCTAAAATTTAATCGTGCCATATATTAATCCTACTTGTATATATTATTTATTATAATTTGTAATTTTACTGAAATATACCAACACCCCAAGAAGTATGTTCGAAACCAATTGTCATTTGTCCACCATCAGTTTCAACAATATTTTCAATATTTTCAACAATATCAGTTCCTATTAACTCATTAAATACTAACCTAGCCCCTAAATCTCTTTCAGGTTCAATTAATCCACCATATTCATTAACTAAAGATTCAGAAACACTTACAATAGTTATATTTGTATTAGGATTAAATATTGGTGTAGTATTTACATGATAAAAACCATTATTATATAAAGTATTTATAACTTTAATATATTGACCATTTTGTATATCATTAGTAGAATCCCCATAAATATGAATTATATTGGTATCTTTTAACTCTATAATACTATATTGGAACCAATTTGTTATATCAATATCATTAATTTGTAGATAACCTTGATTATCCCCATCACCTATATTAATTAATGATGGGGATAATTCTACTTCAGTTTCATTTGTCAATAAATTATATGATAAGTTTATAACACTATAATTACCATCATTATATTTAGAACCAATAATTAATATATTATCATTATTTTGTATAGCGGTTATTAAATCTCCTTCAAGAAATACCGAATTATTATCTTTATATAAGATATTCCAATTATATGTAGTTAACCAAGAAAAATTAAATGATTCATTAACAGAAGTTTCTATTAATTTATCAGGATCTATATTCTCACCAACAACATTATATTCTTCAAACTCACCCTCTATAAAATTAGAATAATTATTACTAATAGAAGTATGTAATGGATCTAATTTATATGTTATATTATTAATGCAGGAAATTGGTTTATCAATAAGTAATAACGATGAATAATTTTGATAATCATATACAACTCCATATATCAATGACATATTAGGAGACAAAGTTTCAAATATTGTTATATTTGTATATTGTCCATCAAAATTAGAATCTATTATAGTATAATCATACCATTCTGATAATGCATTATCAAAACATCTAAATACATGACCAATACCTAATAAATTGGTATAATCGCCTATTAATTTTATTTCATTTGCTAATATATCTTTTTCGTGTATAGATAACCATTGAACTAAACTTCTATCGGTATCTAATATATTAGCAGGACCATATAATAAAACTTTTCCTATTTTGTTTGAAGAAAACTCAACAATTATATTTCCATTGTCATATTTAATTGATAATGGAAACGTATATTCGTCATTTTCATCTATAACTGTTACCGTTGGATATTCTTGGTTTGTATTATTTGGTATAACCCATTGATTTGAATATATATTTTGTTCATGTATATAATAATTTTTTCTAATACTCCAATACTCTTTATCCGCATTAATTATAGCTTTACCAATATGGTTATTAGTAAATCTAACAATAAGTTCATTATCATTAATATATTCAATTTCTAATGGCATTAAAACAAAATCATTATCATCAACTACAGTAATAGATGCATATTTTTGACCTAAATTATGTTCTATTAACCATTCATTAGAAGATATATCTTGCTCATGTAGATAAAATGTATCATGTGTACTACAATCACCTGCACTAGTATATAAAATAACTTTACCAATACGATTATTAGTAAACGTAACAACTATTTGTTGAGGGTTAATATATTGTATAGCTAATGGCATTATAATAAAATCATCTTCATCAACTACAGAAACATGTACATATTTTTCCTTTAAATTATGATTAACTATCCATGTAGTTTCATAATTATTTTGTTCATGTAAATAATATCTATTTTCTGAACTAGAAGATGTTATAGTTAAATCAAATGAATTTAAAAAGTTTTGAATAAAATTACCACCATATGCGCCAATAATATTATAATCTTCAATATATACGTCAGAATGATATACTAATTTAGGAACAGAATCAAACGTACTTACATAAACATTTGTTTCAATACCATCATCATTATATACCTTAACTAATAAATCATCACCAATTTCTGGTTTAGGATGTATAATATTAAAAGTTGTTGGTGTTAAAACTTCAATAGAAGTTGGTATACCGTTAACCGTTACTTTATATAAATCATGTTTAAATATATAATCAACACCGATTACCTCATGTGGTATTTCTACTTCATTTAATTCTATTAAAGTTTGAGCATGATAATCTTGATCAACAGTAATTATTTGATATTCTTGAGCATCTAAATAAGTTTTTGGCATTGCCTTGACAATAGATGAATATCCTGGTATTGATTTAGTGAATGGCAACCACCCAGTATCAACAATAGATGTTTTTGTTCTATAAAATACTTTATTATGCAATAAATCAACCCAATATACAGTGGTTACTTTTTTATGAACTACTGCATCAACTAATGGATTATATGTTATATATAAATCACCAGATGTTGCTTCTACCCATATATAACTTTCCATGTCAACATAATCTACTTCATCCCCTATATCATTTTTAACTAATGAAGTTTTACCTATAAAAGAATATGTAGGTAATAATTCTAATGGTGCGCTATGTTCAACGATAGAATTTATATGGAATTCATAACCAATATTATCAACATTTTCTAAGTTGAAACCAATAATATCATCGTATAAATCAATACCCATTCCCTTAAATATTAATTTTTCTCCAATTTTTACATTAATTAAAGTATCTGGTGTATTGGAACAAATATCAGAATATTCACCATACGCAAATAATTTTTCTTTTATATATCCCAATTCTATAGGATATAATCTACCAGATGCCCCCAATATATCAACAATACCAACTACTTTTATTTCCGTTAAATCACTAGAAACATGATATAATACGTCATCAATATTCCATGTTCCATTATTTGTTGTTGAATCATTAACAAAAAGTTTAGTTTTAAAAGCAAAAAATGAAGTTCTATCACCACTTATAAAAAAACTATTTGTGGTTAAATCATATATGTTAAATCCCATGCTAATTGGTGCTATAGTATCAGTAACCCTAATTCTAGTCTTACCATTTACAAAATCGGAATCTAAAACAGTATACTCACCACTAAAAGTACTATTATCAACTATCAGTTTAGAACCAGTATGGAAACGTCTAAACCTATCACCAGAAACTACAAACGCATTTGACATTATATCAAATGTCATATATCCTTCAAATTCTAAAAAGTCAATTGGTTGAGTGGTATATATTGTTGATGTATTAGTTAAATCATCATATGATATGCCAGCTATATTATAAGTACCATTTAAATCTAAAGTATCAGATATTCTAAATGAATCACCAACACGAATATTACTAGTTAATACATTACCAATAATTATAAAACCACCAGTATTTGCCGTAATGGTTATAACTGTATTAATAACTTCGAATTTAGAAAATCCTTCATCGGGTGTTAATGGTATTATATTACTATATGGTAAAACATCAATTATTTCAAGCCGATCTAGTACTATTTCAACAGCATAAAACTGATTTGAAATTAAAGTATGTGGAGTATCTAAACTTTCAACTAATTTTACTATAGTATGGTCAGTGTTACCAATAATAAAATTAGGATAATCTATATTTGGATAACCAGGCCATGAATCAATACTGCCACTATCATAATTAAAACTTTCAACGGTATAAAATCCACTATTAATTTGTAGATATATATTCTCAAATGTTATATATCCTGATGTAACACTATCAACAATAGGTTGTGATATAGTTAAATGGGTTTTATCATCAATCGAATCATAAAAAGATGATATTATAGTATACTCACCATCATCATTATAGTCATTGTTAAATATATTAATTTTTTGACCATTAGGTATAATATAATTTAATTTACCAACTATTATTAAAACATTAGAATTAATTTCGTTAATTTCATATTCATTATAATCTTCTATATGAGAAGTCATCCATATTTTAGTACCAGGGAAAAAATCATTTATTTTATTTCCTAATACTACAATACTATTATCTACAATATTAATAACCGGTATATATTCAGGAGTAGAACTATCATAAGGATTTGGTGATATTAATAATATTTTCCCACTAGAATCATAAGGATGGGTATCATAACCGTCACATGATATCCCCGCTAATTCACCAATAGGTATATCAGTATGTATGTGTAAATGATGGTTATCTATTACAAAGCTTCTAATTTGTTCTTCGTGAACATATTCAACCAACACCTCTAAAATTTTAGTGTGATATGGTTTAATATCATTTACAAAATCTACTAAACCTTGAACTGGATCGATTTGTTTATATATACTCATTAAATATCCTTAATCATCAAATATTCCACCTGTTTCAAATGGTCGTATACCATGTAACGCCACAATGGATGTTTTTATTATATCTTTATATTTAGATTTAAATGTCATTGCATCATGCAAAACTTCAAAAAACATTCGGTTAACATGATAATACGGAAAATTATTATAAATTGCATTCATTGCAGTTATTATATTTTCATTTGTGTCAAAAGAATATTGGCTTAAAAATATATTTAAATCAACAACATCCGTATCAGGTATATTATTAAATAAATAATATTCAATTGTAGACAATGCGTTATCACGTTTTACAAATATTTGATCATCACCTATTCCATAAGATGTATCACTATCATACTCAATATCATAAAATTCTCTATCAATTGATGGGACTTTTATTAGATTATCGGAAAGTTTATACCCAACTATAGATTCAGTTATTTTATCCCATAAGAATTTATCAATGTGAAATGGTTGCTCAGGTCTAATTAATATCCATTCTTCATGTGTGTTTTTTAAATCTAATGAACTATTTCCATGTTTTAAATCTTCCAATAAAGTAAAATCTCTAACAAACCTTAAAATAAACCTATTATTATCGGATATAACTCCCATTAAACCACGTAATAATAATTGAGTATATCTATACGGAATATTAACAATCGTTCCATTAACATCCAATTTTTTAGCAGGATTGGGCTTTTGATAACATATATAAGGTGTTGGTATTGATATAAAATTATTCTTTAATGTTATTGGTGCTATTCTGTTATCCGCACCTACGGTACTATCTTCAACCCAAAAATAATATTTATTGATTAATATATCATTTTCATAATATTGTACAGTAGAATATTCATATTCTCTTATAATATTACCATTTTCTATTTCTTCTTCAAGAATATCACCTGATGGTAATTTTTTAATTAACGTAACCCTATCTTTAATAAATAAATTAGGTATTATAATATAATTTCCATTACCAAATATACCGGTTATAGTAGATGTTACTACATATAAAGTTTCAGTAGTAGTTTTAGATATATTATGTATGAATACATCAAAATAATAATCATTTTCATCTTCTATTACACTTAATACTTCAGGCTGTAATAATAATTCATTACCCAAAGCAATAACAGTTCCCTGATAGATATTTATATCTAAATATGAAATTTCTATTTCAACATCATCTAAAAATATAGAACTTGGTGGCTCAATAGATGTTTCTTGTAACATTGTTCTAACTGAATATATCCCATTAAGTTGAGAAGAACCTGTTAACTCAATTTCCAATGTTGGTGGGACAATAATAGTACCATTAACATTTTCATCTATCCAAAATATTATTTCATCACCATTATCATAAATACCAGTAACATCAATAATACTATCTAATAAACCATCAAATACTACACCTTCGAACGTATTAAACTTTTCAGGAATTAATCTTTGTTCTTCGGATAATGATTTATTTGTTACTATGATAGGAACACTAGTATCTATTAAATAGTTATTAGGAACAGGCACATTATTCAATATTGCAGTTGTTCCAATATTAGTATCGTGTATTAATACATCATCTATATACACCTCTACTTCTTCACCTTCAACAAAATCTGCACTAGTGGTATCAATTGATATAATTTTCCTATTTGCAGTTTGTATTGATATACCATCAGTATTTAGAATTCCGTTTATATAAATTGAAACTAAATCATTATCTTCAACAGAATATGGTACTTGGAATATATATTCATTGCTTAATCTTGGTATACCATCAATAATAACGTCATACTCAACCTTTTCTTCTTTAAGTATAACCCAGTTATCATTATCTTTTATAAATAATTTTGGATATACCCTACCGTTAACTTTAACACGATCATCTATAGATTTATCATTCTCTTGTACTTCTGCTATAGCATTATACTCTTCAGGTAAGAAATCTGATTCAACCCATTTATAAATTTTAGTTACAAACTTACCATTTTCATTTTTTAATACCCAATCGGCTGGTTTCCCCCAATTATCTGCACGATCTTTTATTTTTGGATATATTTGAGTATCATAATAAGGAATATAATCTAGCATAAATGTATCAAACCAAACAGTTCCAACTTTATTAGCTGCCCAAATATCATTAGAATTTTTTTGCCATGCAACATTCCCGTCAGTTGCAGATTGTACAGGATATTCTATTAATGTATTATTATATTTTGCAACATCATAATCAGAAATAATATCAACGGAATGTAATCCTTGTTTATAATGCAAACCAATAGCAGGATGCCATTCTTGTATAGAATTAACAACAACACCAGCTTCTTTATCTATTACACGTATTGGTTCTAATGCTGAATTTTTAGATTGCAATGCCCATATAACCATTCCATCAACTACAGAATATTCTGTACTTAATAACCTGATTATATTTGAATTTATATTTTCATAATGATGTCTTTCATTACTAAAAAATGTTTTAGACTTTAAAATTCCAGGAACATACAATATTGTAAGTATATCATTTTCATATAATTCAGTATTGATAATTAATGAATTAGATGTTACACCATCAACTTCTTGATAGTCAATATCTTTTATTAATTCTTTACCACATGAATCATTATCAACAATAATATCACATTCACGTTGAACAAAAACCTTCAAACTTCCAGTATTTGGTATATAGCGTTTATTAACTGATATAATATAATTATTATTTTCTATTATAGATTGTTTTTCAAGTTCAGTAACATCTATATTATCCCATATAGTACCATTCCATTTATACCATTCGTTTAATGTATTATCATACCAAATATCACCTATACTTGGTGTTAATGGTTCATTTTCGTCAACAATATAAGTATTATTAAGAATCCAATCAATACCATCATGTTCAAATATTGTTTCAGTATGAGGTATTACAACATACCCATCATTTTTAGCATTTTCTACAATATACAATGGAAAAATAGTTTTCCATGAAATAGAGTCCCAAAAATACCAATTTTTATTACTTGTACCTTCATCAAACCAAACATCACCAAATATTGGGGTTATTGGTTCATTCTCATAAAATTGTGTATATACAACCCATTCATTAATTAAAGCATCATAATAAAATAATTCTTTATTATTGAGATCTGGATCAAAAATAAATTCATTATTATATACGATTGTATTTGTTTGTTTTGTACCATCAGGATAACTATTAAAGGTTACAATAGTAGCATCACATTTAAAATTATGTCGTATAATATTATTATTAAATATACTACCACCATATAACTGTCTACCATCATATGATATAATACCATTATAATAATAAGCATTATCAGATATTATGTCATATTTGCCTACAGGTGTCATATCAAAATAAAGTGATGAATTATTATCTTTTAATAATTTTATTTGTTCGGGCCATTCATTCCAACGAACAGTATCATTTAAATAAATTCCATCAAATTTATCACTTGGTAATTGAGTAGGCTCTAAAAATTCAAACCATTTATCATTTGTTTTAGAATCGTCAACAGTTAATAACATTTCAGGATATTTTTTCTCATAACTTGAGCCATACTCAGATATTTTAACAGCCCAATACTCATCAACTTTAGCATCTATAAATCTACGAGAATTAATAAACGCCTTTAATGTATTAACAGAACCTTTGTTCTGTATCATACCTTTCCAAAATAAAAATTGGGATTTTTTATTTATATTAAGATTATTTAAATAATTAGTACTTCCATCATACCCCAAATTCTCCCTAGCATGTTTAGTAAATATATGACCTTCATCAATTAAATTAGTATCATGCAAATATCTTAAATCATCAATACTATTCTCAATATTTTTAGTCAATCTCAATTGTTGTGAATCGTTCGTTGAAATTACAAAACCACCAACATTAGGTCGTTTAGTAAAATTAATTTGTCTATTAAACAATAATTCTATTTTTGTTAAATTAACACCAATAAATGGATCATATACCAACAACCCTTCTGTAGTATAATCATTTAATTTTAATACATGTTCATAAGAATCAACATATAAATGTATACCACCAATATGTATAAAGTTTTTAGGATCTCTTAATATATCAGCACCAACATGTATATCTACATCATTTTCTATAGTATCGTTTATTGATACATGAGTTAATTTATCTTGTCTATAAATTTTTATATATTCGCTATCTATTTGTCTACCATATTGATCAAACAATAAATGTTGCAACCCATTATAATCAGACCGCCCTTTTGATATATCTGATACAATACCATATGGTGTGTTAAACCACACATCAGTTCTAAATGGGTTTATTTCTTTTGATAAATTGGTTACACCAATATCCTTACTATGATATAAAGACATTTCAAATGTATTGGGTATTTCAGTTATATCTATTTCAATTCCAGTTTTTGCATCTTGTACAGTAGAAGCTAATCTAAATGTTTCTAACGAATCCCTAATTACATAATACCGTATACCTGACAATAATGGCAATGGTAAAATATTATTATTTGATGATAGATTAATTTCATCACCAGTTATAACAGTTAAATTTTCCTCAGTAAACCTAAACACATTTGTAGTATAATCATCAACAACAAATCTATACCTATTAACAGGTACATCAAGTTTAATTTTTTGTTGTGCATATGCCCAATTAATAAAATACTCTAACTCTGATTGCCAATTTATAACCCTTCCTGTAAATTGATCAACCATAGTTTGTTCAACATTTAACATCCAACCATGAGAATTTATAAAATGTGAGTATCCATCTATAATATTAACTAATTTCTGCATACCTTTTATAGTATATGGTGTTCTTAATGTTAGTATATTAGTTTTATCAATTTCATAATGCTTCCAAGTTAAATTAGTTACACCACCCTCAGCAGTAAAAAACGATGCTATACTACCTACACTAATAATACCAGTTCCCTCTGATTCTATTATCATAGGTATATTATTTTGTGCTTCTTGTAAATTATAAGCAATTTTAAATGTATTATCACTTAATCTTATAATAAAATAAAGTCTGTCTACTATTAAAGGTGCTGGTAAATTTTTAGTAGATGATAAAGATATTTTATCACCTGTTTCCCAAGGCAATTTTCTATAATCTGCAATAATATAACCTGAATTATCAGAAATTAACGAATCAGTAACAAACAATATAGTAGAATCAGTAAAAGTATCATATACTACTTGAGATATCTCATATGTGCCAGAATTTACATTTGACTCAATATCAAAAAATACAACATTACTAAATACATCAGTATGATCACCAATTATTGATATTCTACCATTTACTGCATCAATACCATTTATTTTATATTTGTATAACGTAAAAGTACCGGTTGTATTATCAACAAAACACTGATAATTTTTTACATCATAATAATTAATATCATTATCAACAACTATTGGTATATTTAACTCTAATTCCCATTCTGACTGGTTATTATAACCAGCAACCATACGTGGTATCTTAATTAAATTACAATTAAACGAATACAGCCAATAATCTTCAACTCCAATAGATTTTTTAGTTGTTATATTATAATCATAATTAGTTATATCTACTTGTTTATGCGATACTGAAACTGTTGGTATATCTAAAAATGAAGAAAATTGATAAGTTAATGGTGTACTCCATTTACTCCATTGATCATAAAAATCAGATACACCAATATCTATACTAGAATATCTATTATAATTAATATACCATTGATTTATACCATTGATTTTAATCAAATTTCCATCAACAACATCACCATGAAAAATAACATCCTTATGTGATATAACCTTTTTAGTATGTTTTTCAATAAACAACCCATTAACATTAATATATTCATAACCAAAAACATTCATAAAAAAGTTTAATGGATCTATTTTCATAGCAATAATCATTCTACTATACAAATAATCAGATGATATTCTCCAATTCCATTCATGTATACTATTATCACCAAACTTATAATCAGAAGATGGTAATATTATATCATTTGAATAATTATTAAAAATAGAACGTATTCTAGTATCTGCTATTAAACTATCATCATAATACGGAGGCAATAAATCATCAGGTTCATACCCACCAGTTATAGTAACATTACTTATATTAACGGATACATAATTATAAATTGGTATATCGTGAGGTATAAATGAACCACTTGGATACGCATAACCTACCGGAATTATACCATCAATTATGTTATCCCACATAACAGATTTCCAGCGTCTGGTATTAGTATCATCTTTATACTCACTATCCCACCATGATGGTTTATCTTTATAACCTTGTAATTTCCAAGGTTCTAAATGTGGATATTGTGTATTATAAAATTTGTTATATAATGCTTTCCAATAAGAAGCCGATTCGGAACCATTGTTAAAATTAGTACTTGGTAGCGTGGCTTTATATAATACACCACCAACATCCATTGCAATATTTTTATTAATAGTAATTTTCTTTATATTTGCAGATATTTCTTCAACATCTACAACTTCATATTTTCCATTATTAAAACTAGCATTTTTTACATATATTATATCACCAATAGGCATAATAATTTCAGCATTATCTAATGGATCATATACAGTAAAATAATTATCTTCTGCTTGAATAATTTCATATTTGTTACCATTAACTGAATTTTTATAATTCCATGTAAATGGATCGTTAACAGAAAATATATTATTAACAAAAGGATTTTGTATTTCTGTCTTTTTTACATAATTTAAAAATTGAACTCTCTCTTCATCTTTAACATCATTAGGATATTGTAAGTATAATGCATCTATATCGTATGCCAATAAGTTAGGTTCAATGTTATCATATAAAGTATTCTCAATTAATGTTAATGTATTGTATATCAATTCTTTTAAATCTACTTCCTTCCACGCAGATATAGTTGAAGTTAATACATCAGAACCATTAAACAATTTTTTATCACCTACAATATTACCAGGTACAACATCCCAAGAATTGCCATTTTTTACTCTAAGTACCTCATAATTAAATTCTAAATCCAACCACAATGTTCCATCAGGATATACTAATGATGGTATAGTACCTCCTACAATAGCCTGAAGTCTATATAATGTTCTTTTTAATGGTGTATTATGAAGCCAATATACACCACTCCTATTGTTAATTGTAGAATTAAAATTATCTTCAAATAATATTGTAGTTGCAGGTGGTAGGGAATTAGATAATCTTCCTATAGTATCTCTGTTATTAGATGGGGTTCTATAATCTATATTATTAATTAAATTAATTTTTATAATTTCCAATACAGAGTCAGAAATATTATATTGATGTATATGACCATCATGGTGGATTATTTCATCAATTCCTAATTTACTATCATATAATTCAATAGGTTTACAACCACTTAATAATTTTATATATGGTAATGTTGCTATCCAATTTCTTAACCCAGTTGAAGCATTTTCATTATAAGTACTACTATCACCATAAATAATAGAATAATAATCATTACTCTCGTGTTTAGTTTTTAATTCATTTGGTATAAATAACTCCATATTCAAAATGTTATCTATATTCATATTACTTAATAATTCATTTGAAAAAGTTCTAAATGATTCTAAAATAGTATTCAAAAGTAATTCATATTGCGTTCCAGCAAAACGTATAACATCAAAAGGATTTGCAGAATTATTAGTTATTCCAGATATAAAATTATCAAAAAAACCATTATGTTCTTTTATAGTACCACCCAATGCATAATTTATATCATTGTTATCTAGTAATTGAAATAACGATTGTTTCAATCCATCAAAACCATATTGGTTAGGTTGGGATTCTATAATAGTAGTAAAATGTTTTAATAATTGACGAGTATTAACAATTTTTTTATTTTCATGACCTGAGTTATAATATAAATAATCAGGGATTTCCCAATCACCCAACCATTCACCATCAAATTCAACATCCTCGTTAATCCAATTTATATTAAATGCTCTACTTTCTTTATCTATCCATAAATCTTCAGCTTTCTCATATGCTGCATTATAATCGCCATTAACTTCTACCAAAAATTGAATTAAATTATTTTGTATAAATAATTCCTTTTCAGTATAATACTCTTCTTTGGTACGATTTTCCCAATCCACACGAGAAGGAATATACATACTTTCTTCACCATTGTAACTTTTCCAAATACTTTGCAATGTGTTGTCAGAATCAGATATTATGTAATCTGTTAATATTGTCCAAGAACTAATACCATCATATTGTTTTAATTCATCAGTAGATTCATCATACCAAACCATAAAAGGTAATGGGTTTTCAGGTTCATTAACATTTGATATACCGTAAACTGGATAATTATCGTTAAAAACAAAATAACTCCAATTAAAGTTATCCCAAAATTTAATTTCCTTAGTTTTTGGGTTGTACCATATGTTATTAGTCCTATTTGAAAAACTTTTATACAAATACATTTCTGAATTATCAGAATCTATTAAAAACTGCTCATAATAAAAATTATTAATATTTTTATCATATACTATTCGTTTTCCTATACCTATTACAACAGGAACATCCAGTGATTCATGAAAACCAAAAATATGATTTCCTTTAAAAGTAGTATTACCAAAAACATCATATATGTCAAATATTGGATACTGATTTGTTAATGTTTTAACTTGTTCATGTTTTTTAAATTTAATTAAACTTACATTTACAGTACCCTGTGTATTAAATTGAAAATTATCTTCTATTGTTCTAACCGGAATATTTGAATAATACATATCAACTAAACATGATTCACCAACTTCAATTCTAACAGTATCAAATCTATCAGGTGCATAACCATTTAAAAACTGTATACCGTTGACGTATTCAATACCTGCATCTATCTCAGATAACTCATCATAATTTCCATATTGTCTTATATCATTTACATATACTCGAACGTCATCATGACCCAATAACGATTTTCTTCTTAACGAAACTGGTAATTCAAATATATATTCAGGTATTAAACTATCAACAATTACTTCATGTACATTATCAGCTATAAAAGGAGTTATTTGTTGATGGTTTACTGGTGTTATATAATCAATTCCATCAAACAACCAATGTATATCATGACCTAACCAACTATCATTATTTGATGTTTTAGAAGGTATTATAGGATTATCATTTGCTGAAACATAATCAGGATGAGCAGTAATATCAGTTGATAAATATATAATTGTATTAATATCACTTCCGGTAGATTCATATCTAGAATAAGATATCTGAAACATATCATTTATTCCAGCGATAGCTAATGCTTTATTATTATTAAAATAATCAGATAGATTTCCATATTTTCTATCTATAATTATTTTATTTCCATTAACAATGTATTCATCAATAGGAACCAATTCTAATAATGTTGGTTCTAGTGATGATGATACCCATCTATCGTGTATTGAATTTCTATATTTCCATTTATACTTTATATAATTCCATTCATTTAGTTCTAAATCCCAATCATATTCTATAATTGGATAATCAGCACGTTTAATACCAGTAGTATTTCTCAATAAAGACTTATGTACCCATTTATTTTGAGTTATCCATTGTTCGGCTGTTTTATTAACTTCAACTTGACATCCATAACTATATTCCCAATAATTAGTTCCAGTTACTTGTTCTAATATAATACCAAAATTATTCCATATAATTTTCCAGTTATCTACTTCATTAATATCATATGATTTTAATGTATCGGTACTAGTATCAAACCATAATGTTCCTTCAGTTGGTGATATATTGCCAGAAATTAAAGAATTAACTAAATCATCAAAATTAGTTAATGTATCTTCATTAAACCAAATACTTGGCTCATGAGGATTATCATCCCATAAAAATTCATCCCATCCAATATTTCCAGAACACAAACAATCTTTGTTAGCTTTAAATACATAAAATTGTTCACGCAAAGATATTATACCATCAACTTCATCTTCAGTTGAAAACCCATCTAACTTTATTATAGTAGAATTATCCTCTGCATTAAATGATGATTCCAATATTTTATAAAATGTGTTATTAATAAAAGAATTTGTAGAATTAGATATAAAAATTACCAACGTTGGTTTAAATAATTCTATATAATCACCACTAACTTTAAGACTATTATTATCATATTTTTCTATTATTGGAAAAGTATCACCATACTCATTAATTAAAGAATCATAAAAATAGAATTTTGATAATGCAGATGAACATCTACTTTTAATAGTTATATATTGAGGATTTGTTGAAATAGAAGAATTATCAACCCAATAATAATCTCTATATCTTATAATTTTATCGATATCAATAGGAGGAACCCAATTAAAAGATTTTTGCTTACCCAATTGATTAAATTTATTTACATCTATTCCAATTGATTTGAGTTTTGTTTGAATATCTTCCCACGAATAGATCCATTCTACTGTACCAATCTTATTGTACACTACTGGTTGTAATTGGAAGGATTGTCTGTGAACGGTAGGTTCATGTATTCTACGTCTAAACACAGAATCTTTATTACCTTCACCTACATAACCATTAACTTGTTCAGTTTCTTTTTTTGTTAAATATCTATTGAATAAATTTTCAAATAATGATTTATTAACATGTGAATGATATACGTCAGGTAATAAAGAAAATAAGTCTATACGTTTTTTTTCATAATCAGAATGATTCACAGACACAAAATGTTACTCCATACTATAATTTTATTTTAGTATTTATAAAAGTTACATTTTATTTTTTATGAATTTTTATACTTTAATTATATATCTCATTGCTATATTTCGTGGTCTTGTCTCATTGCCCCCAGTTGCACTTGTACTTCTACTTCCACTATGACCATACCCATTTATAAAACCACCACCAGCAGGTCCAGCAGTACTTACGTTAGGTGTATGAACATGGGTATGTGATTTAAATTCATCCAATTGTAATGATCCAAATGTACGACCTACGTCTATACCTCTACCATCATCAAAACCGCGAATAAACTCACCTCGTAAATCAGGAAAATTAAATGTTGTACTTCCATCACCTGCACCATAAGTAATACCAATAACATTAAATAAACTAATATAAGTAGACCTATCACCAAGACTACCATCACAATCATGAAATCCAACTGGTGCGGGGATAGTAGTTGGTGCAGCAAATGGTATTATACAACCAACAGGCAATACATTTATACCAAAATTAATTATCGCAGAATTAGCCGCTTCGGTTGCGGCTTGTTTAACTCGTAAAGCAGACCACGCCCTAACCGTAGTTGATGTCCCAGCTTCAGCTTCAGTTTGTGATGGTATATTACTAGCTAATAAATATTGTGAATGTGGATTGGTTGCTGATATATGTTGGTTATGTTCATTTACAGTCAAATATTGTGGATGTGGATTAGTGGCTGATATATGAGAATTCAAGTCATTGCCTAACAAGAAATCACTAACATCTTGTTGTAATGAATCCATATCCAATTTTAATGTATCAATTTCACCTTTTAAAAAAACAGTCCTGTTGGCTAATCCAATAGATGCAGCAGTAGATGGTCCATTTTGACCACCTAATACTTTATCATTTTGTGATACCATATTAATATTAACTTCCCACTTATTTTCACCAGGCCAAACAAACATATATAATAACTCCTTTTTTATTGTCTAATATTTGTTGGTGAAAAATTACCAACAATATCTATATCTTGTACCGTAATATCCGGCATAAAAATCTCATCTTCTTTACTTTTTATAACAAATAAATCACCAAATTCACCATCAGATGATAACGGAACTAATACAATAGAATCTATTTCAGGCCCAAGCTCATAATGAATAACAGTTGATAATTCAGTAAAATAAAATGTTTCCCCAAATTCCCATACTTCTAAATCAAAAAACTTCTTAATTATATCAACTATTCTACTTTTAACCTGATTATTAGTCAATGAGGTGTTTGTCGATCTAAGTACATTAAACCTACAACGCAATGATTCGTCTGCTTTATTCCCAAACAACACTTTAACCTTTCCAGTATGTAAAATAACACTATCGGATATCATTTTACTTTGTAATAATTCACCATACGTATTTCTTAATTCCATAGGACTTATTTCTTTTGGTCTAAATGGTATTACACCATCTAACCATCTACGCATATTTAAAAAATATCCTTTAGTTATTATAAACATATCATGTATATTAGAAGGACTTGGATCAATTAAATGATATCTTGGTGCAACATGAAACCAACCAAAATTTAACTTATATCTTCCAGTATGTCGTTTATATTTTCGGTTAAAATTAGATTGACTCTCTAATAAATATGAACTTCTATTAATTTGATTATCAGGAACAGGAACCCACCTATCAGTATAAGTTTCTCTATAAAAATAAACATAATCCTTAACCCTAATCCTAACAATATCACTATTATCAATAACTTGATTAATAAAAATACTATCAACTACTAAGTCGCTTGAAAAATCAGATGGTATGCTTAAATTATTATGAACAAATGTTAATTTTATACCATTTACATAAACTTCAACATCAGCATCTAATCCCTCATAATTACCTTCTACATCAATACCACTACTATTATTAATTTTTAAACCATTTGGTAATTTTAAACATTCACCATCATTAGAGTCATTATATTTATCATATTCATCCCATCGTCTTTCAAATTTTGAATCCAATAAATCATATAAATCCATGTTATCAGGAACACCATCACCATTTTCATCACTAGGTAAAATAGATAATTTATGTATGTCAGTTAACCCATTATTAGGTAAATTATTATCAACTAATTCTTGTGCAATTACACCAAATTCTATATTTTGTGTCAATAATTTAGTTTTAGATGAATCTGCATTGGCTTGTAATATTACAATTTTATCCAATAAAGAATTCATCGTATTATAATTTATTTGTTTATTAGTAGTATTAGTATGCCAAAATTTAGTGCTTATACTTTCACATATTAAACGCTTAGTTCTCCACCGTATTTCCCATCCTGATAAAATACTCCCTGAAAAAGTAGCAGAAATTTCTATTATTTTAATAGATTCAGCAACACCTCTACCTCCATTACTAACATAACCAGGCCAGTTAAATGGTGAACCAGTCCATGAAGATTCCGGTGTACCTGGTAAAAAATCTAAAGGATGTGGGCCTACAGTCCATTCATCATATATAACAGAATAATACAAATCTACTTGATTTACATTAATTGCAGCATCATTTAATGCTATTATTATAGAATCAAGTTCAGTTAAATTTGGATCAGTTGGATGGTAATAATATTTAATATCAGTATTAAATATCTTTCTTATATCACGAGGATTTAATCCATATTCTTGCATTTTAGGTGCTAATATAGAAAATATATCAGTGCTATATAAATATGGTTGTAAATAATTCAAAACTAATTGTTCAGAGCTTATTGGTGTAAATATTTTGGTCAATGACCCATGTATAGGTTCCTTGTCAATCCAATACAATGCTAAATCATCACCAAATAATTTAACATTTTCATAATATTCCTTTGGATCATACCATGATATATATTTAGAATCCCCAGCAAATGTTCTATTTATAGTCCGCAATTTTAATATAGATGGATCTTGTAACATAAACATGTTATAATCACGATTATTTACCATACGTTCTTGTGTATAATACACAGATGGTGCAACCCTACGAACATGTTCTATATCTTCACTTACTGAACTATTAACTAAAGAATTTATTAAACTAAAGGTAAAAGTAAACGTTTGTATTGTTCCAAGACTATCCATATAATTAAATGAAGCCACTTTATCAATAACATCATTTTTTTGAATTATACCACCATCATTTGCAGATGTTCTAAACCATATATTAAAAAACCCTGATGGTATATCAGAAAATTCTCCATCACCAAAAATTATACGTAATTTATCTTCATCTAATGTTTCAATTTCATATTTTTTTCTATTAATATTAGTATTATAAATAATATTTTGACTATTTGCTATGTCAACTTCAACCCATTCACCATATCTAAGTTCTTTCGAACTTAAATGTGGTATCGTGTTTTCAAATGGATCATATGTTAATATTTCATTACTTGATGGATCAACGTTATTTACCCATACATCAGTTTCATTTATATTTTTTGCGGTTAACTCAAATGTTTGGTTAGTAGTGACACCATCGAAGGTATTAGTAACCATTTGCAACTTACCTTGCTTTGTATACATCATGAAACCGGTTCCATCAGATGAATCACCAATTCCGTCATTAGCATATAACAAAGAAAACCGCCCGTTATATTCAGGTCTACGTTCCTCTGGTCCAGTTTCACTTAAATTAACAGGAACTAATTCCATATTATAATTATCGAATGAAGTTTGAGCATTATACGTGAATATACTTTTCCCATCATTCGTCAATCGCATATGATTTAAATCGTATAATTCAAATAGCGTATCATCAACTTGTTTTCTATCTTTAGGTAACACACTACCAAACTGTTGCTGTAAAACTTTATTGATAACTAATAAAAATTGTTCCTTCCAATCAAGATTATTAGAATCAAACCAAATTATCTTTCTACCAGCTAAATTTCGATTAACAGAATCAAAAATAGTTTCGGTAGTTTGTACAGAAGTTATTTTCACTAAACCACGTAATGGTAGGTTTCTAGAAGATTTATAGGATAGTAACTTAGCAATTCTAAGAATCGATTCTTTTCTTTGTGCAGTTGTTATAAAATTTTCATGGGCATTTAAGTCTATTCGATATGCCAACAATTCACCAACATACGCAAATAGTTCTAAAATTGCGATATATTCGCTAGTTTCTATGAAATCATTGAAATTTTCTGGAAAGTAAATTTTAGTATAATCTAAAAGAGATTCTTTTATAGTATTAAAGTCATATGCATTAAAATTCACTTGCGAGAACACTTGATGCGCTCGTTCCCATATTTCAGATCTTGATATCTCTCGTGCCATTATAAATTCCTAAAGTATATAATATTTATAAATCAAACCGCGAACTCTATATTTAATTCCATCTTGTCTATTTGATTCAATTCAATATATAATAATTCGGCAAGTACATATACCCGACCTTCATCATATATTGGTTGTATTTGTAAATTAACAATTTCCACTCTTGGATCATAATTAAATACTTCAGTTAACTCATTTCTTAAAATATCTAATGTTATTTCATCCAATTGTTCAAACACAAGTAAAGGTATTTGAGTTCCAAAATTTGGCATCATTACTCTACTACCTTTTACTGTATGTATATGATTAAGTAAATCCATTTTAACTAATTCAATATCATTTATTGAAAAAGTTTTGGTACGTTCATATTCAAATGATGAATAACCCTTATATAATCCTTTCTTATTAAACATAACTTGGTTCTTTTTTATATATTTATAACTTATGTATTATTTTTAAATTTGTTGGATGTATATGTTTTATGAAAAAAATTAACTTTTGATTAACATATTTATAAATAATATAATGATAACTAACAATACCCCTCCCGCTTCCCGTCAGAACAGCGCACCGCGAGGGGTTACTCATTTTTATTACAAACTTTTATATAACTTTATCAATTTATCACTATTTATTTCTTTGCTTTTTATATCACCTAACATCAAAGATACGAGTTCATTGGTATCCATTAATCCGTCTATATCATCAATATCAGTTTCAGTATTAACCAAATCCTCTTCTAACCCTGAAAATTCTTCAAGTGATAATTCTCTAAGTTCATATTTTTCAATCAATTCTGTTTTTAATATATTACTTTCTTCATAAGTTATATCTTGATCAAGTAAACAATTAACTCTACTTCCTTTTTGTAATTTAACAACACCATCATTTATTTCTGATAAAGTACACTTAATATATTTTGGACAATCTTCCCAATTTATAAAATCTAACTTATGTTTTGAAAAATCGTATATTCCCATGCCCCTATTAACATCATTTGCATCAGCATAACTCATAGGAAAAGTATTTCCAATGTAAGTAACATTTTTTGAATTTTGTCTTTTATGAAAATGTCCTGATAATATATGCTTCGGTTTGTTAAATAAACCAGCATCAGGCCCATTTTTCATAACACTGGTATACCCAGTAACGTAAAATCCCTGAAATTCGAAATGACCCATCCATACAGGATATGAAGAATATTCCAATAACCTCTCATATTCATGGTGAAATAAAAATGGAGATAATAAACAACCATCATCACCAAGTTCATTAATGACAGTTATATCATTAATCATAATAAAATTTTTAAATTCATCAAAGTGTGGTATAGAATGTATATCACGATTTGTTCTATGATATAAATCGTGATTACCAATAATAAAATATATTGGCATATTCAAATCATTTAATAATTTAGCCCCTTCATATGAATATTTTAATGTTGATACATTAACTGCATTTCTATTTTCATGCCAATCCCCTAAAAAGATAATACTATCTATATCATTATCTTTTTTTATTTCTTCTATAAACCATTTAATAAAATTAACACAGTCCGTATTATGTAGTTCGCTATTTCCTTTAGCTCCAAAATGTATATCTGTAAATAAAGCACTTTTATAATATTTTTTACTCATAAAATTTATTCTCTTCTTCTGTTTCATTATCTATATCGTCTGATATATATTCATAATTATAATTTTCTAAAGAATTAAATGCCATATCTTCAATTTCTTCCTCTGATACTAATTCATTGTATTCAGTAAACAATAATTCAAAATCCTCTTCGTCATGATTTGAACCATATTCCTCTTGAAAATGAAAAGATGGATTGCTTCCATTTAGAACTAATAATTTATCCCGTATATCTCGTTGATCTTTTTCCTTTTTCATAAATTGTAAAAAGGCTCTTTTTATCGCTTGTGTATAATAAGCAAAAGGATTTTGTGATTTTTCAGGATCGAATGTTGCCCATTTATCAACGAGTACTAAAAGGGCGAAACCTTGCATATCTTCATTATATGTATATCCAGACCAATTTCCTTTTTTTGCGTATTTTTCAGTTAACATTTTAAGCATTAATGCAAATTTATCTGTCATTCTGCCTTGTTCTTTTGATTTTAAAACTTCAACCATTAAATCTTTATTATTTAAATAATTAGTAACTCTTCTTTTAGCCATTGTGTCTCCTTATAGTAAATTGTATATCCTAGACAATATAATAACAATAAAGTTTATATTAGTCAACTAATTAATATACATTTTTAATAAATAATATATACAGTTGAGTTTTATAATGGAAAATGAATTTAAAATAAAATTATTAAATGCAAAAAATATAAGCGAACGAGTTATATTTGATGTAACCCCTGATTTATCAGAAACAAGAAATATAAATTATAAAACATTAGATCCTGTTCATATGCCAGGTCAAATAATGATTTTTAATAATACTTCATCAAGAACATTTAATGTTACTAATATAAAATTAATATCTAGAAATAATTCAGAAGCCGATAAAAATTTAAAAATTTTATGGTTATTACGATCTTGGTGTATGCCTAGATTTGGGTTAGATAGTTCATCACAAAATGAACAAAATAGAAATGCTAATGGACAAGAAAATGATTCTAAACCAGAAACAATAAGAAGGCGTGATACACCACCAGATGATAGAAGTAAAGTAAATAATACTGAATCAACAACTCCAGGAACACCAGGTTCAAGGGGTGAGCCACCACAAGTATTATACCTATCCGCATATTCAACAGATAACACAAATAAACCTCAACATATTAATAAAGTTCCTGTTGTAATAACTAATTTAAGTATTCCATACCCTACAGATGCTGATTATATACCATCTAGTGATGGAACCCCAATGCCTACAATAATGACATTAGACTTAAATTTAGTTGAAACCCATGCACCAGTTGAATATGAAAAATTTAGTTTAGATGATTTTAAAATGGGAATATTGAAAAATTTTTAATATCAATAAATATTAATATTAAAAATAGGAACATAATATATGAGCAGCGGAATAAGATTAAGTACACCAAATACTAATGATTCTTCATTACAAAAAAATTCTAGATACGTTCAAGGTGGAGATGTAGTACAAAAAGAAACTATGTTAGGGTGGTTAGAAGTTAGAAATTTTCCTAAACATTTTACTGATGTATCTATAACTATCAGACCAGAAGAAGATGGTAGACCTGATTTATTGGCATATAATGTATATGGACAAACAATTTTAATGTGGTTTGTATTACAATACAACAATATAGTAGATATTACAGAAGAATTTGTAACAGGCAAAACATTAATTTTACCAACAAAAAAAAGATTGGTTATGGATTTATTAACCAGACAAACAAAAAGATTAAAATAAAAGGATAATTATATGAGATTTACAGAATATCTAATTGAAAAGAGAAAATACCCAAATAAAAACCCAAAAACTGCAATAAATGATATTATAATAAATGCATTTAATAATTCCAATAACCTCAAAGCTATTGGTGATAAAAACTCTTTTGTTTCTTTTACTGAGGTAGATAAACTTGGTATTAACCCACGTTCAAGGTATAATACACCATTAGGTATATATGCATATCCTGCATCTTATATTATTGATATTGTTGGGAAAGATTATCTTATGGCAGAATTACCATTTGCTGGAGAATCACAATATGTAAATATATTCGAATTCAAAAACGGAAATATAATTGATATTAATAACATAACAGAAGATAAAGTTAATGTATATTATAAAAAAATTGTTAACTATTATAAAAAGAAAAAAAATATAGATAAAGATAAAGCAAATAACACAATACAGGAAATTATTGAAGATTCGAAAAGCAAATCATACAGGAACACACCAGGCGGAGAACTTTGGTATGTTACAATGAAAGTAGCATATTATCTATCAAATGATTCATCGGATAATACTCATATAACATGGAACGCTTTATTTAGAAATATTGGTATTAATGCAGTATATGATAGTGGCGAAGGAATAATTCACCCAAATGAACCAACCCAAGTTGTTTTTTTCTCTAAAAATAGTATTGGTAATATCCAACGCCATTATAATAAATATTCACCAGAACAAATAGATACTTCTAAAAAATATGGTGATATTAACAGACAAGCAAATATAGATTTTAATAACGATTTAAAAAATCTAAATAAAGAAGAATTTATAAAAAAATATGAATCTCAATTACATAGGTTTATAAGTAAAAGAAATATACATGAACTAATTAATAAATATCCTGAACTTACCATTAATACTATAAACGAAGGGATAACTAAATATGCTAGAACATATGATTTTTATAATCGTCATTGGACTGAAGATTTATCCATGATAATAGCAAAAAAATATCCCAAGTTTTTAGAATTGTTACCACCTAGTAAATTATCATACAAAATTGTTAAAATTGCGTTAGAAAACAAACTATTAGAAAATAGCAATAGACGAAGATTTATAAGATATGGATATATCTATACAAATTCAGAAAAAGAAAATGATTTAATTCATAGGTATATAGTCAATAGATTTCCTAATTTTCTGCCTTATGAAGATAAAGCCCATAATAATAACCAAAATATTAAAAATAATATTAACAAAATTAATGTTGATGATTATGAATAAATACAAATATAAAACAAAAAGATTAAAATAAATTATGTCAAGACCACAAAACCCATTAAATTTTTATAGATCGTATAGCTATCATCATATATTGTATGTATGTGATACTACCGATACCTCCGATGCGTTAGCAGATGCTGATTCATTAGAGATATTCGATCACCCTTTTGATATTAATTCTCGTTATAATATAAAAACATTAGAATCAGGTGAAGGGAAATATATAGTACTCATAAATGGTTTAACAGACGCAAATATGTTTATAGAATCCGCTAAATGGACTACCATAATGAATCCAAACGCTTCCGATGGTTCAAGTAGATTTGGTATAATAGAAACAGAAGGCGAAATAGTAATCAATGAACCATTAGGTGCAAAATTTTTTAATATTATTGCAGAGTCAGTATCACTTTTAGAACATGACCCATCATCATTAATATTTTCATTAAAAACTATTTTTGTTGGTCATACCAATGAAGGCACAACTACAATAATTAGTAATATAAAACCTTATACCTTTGTAATATATGATATAGCCGCAGATTTTGATGAAGCTGGTGGTAAATATGTATTAGCAGTACAAGGGGTATCCCACGGTGTTACAAAAAATAAAAAATATAGTTCTATTTCAGATGGATTAAGCATTAATATACAAAAAAATTCTACATTAAAACAAGCAGTTAATCAATTACAAAATAACTTAAACCAAGAATATGGAAAGTTAAAAACACGATTGCAAAGAAATTCTGAATGTCATGGTATAGAACTTAATTTTGATAATTTTCAAGATGTAACTTATCATATTAAATTAGATAAATATTATGAAAATGAAATATATATCGTTGGGGATTTAAATAAACCAGAAACAACAAACTCAAATTCAAATGACATAATCTTAACATCAAGAGGAAGTTTATCATCAATAGAAACACTAATAAATGATTTAATGATGTCATCAAGTAAAGTAATTGGAGAAATACAAGGAAATGCAGAAACAGGAGAACGTATTAGTTTTTCAATTACCAGTACCTTAAAAACAACTAAAGACACTCATGAAGTTCATTATGTTATTAACCCAAAAAGATTAATAATAACAAAAAAAGAAAATGATTTCAATTATCAAGATGATGTGTTATTTTCAGATGATGAATATAAATCTAAATTAGGAATTGAATTTGATTATATATTTACAGGTGCAAATGTAGATATTATTAATTTAGGAATAAAAATGGATATGGGGTTATCATTTTTTCAAGCACTAGTTTTACAAAAATCATCAATAAATACAGGTAGTAACTTAAATACATATACTCAATCATCACCTTCATTTATAACATCAGGTTCCGCTAATTCAATTTTAAAAAAAGATGATAATATAAAAACCCCACTATTCTTAGGTTCTAGTATACGTGATCCAAATATCAGAAATAAAAATACCCCAATAGCCGGAAATTATAATGCATTATTATCAAGATATGCAGCTTATGAAGGTATTGGCATTTCTATGACTATAACAGGAAACCCACAAATATTAGCAGATACCACCCAAACAACATCAGCTTTAATATCAGAAGAACGAATTAAACCTGATGTAATACCATCAGAAGAACAATCTTCAGATGAAGAAGAACAATCACGAAATATATTTCCTGAAATACACAGAATACCAGGTTTCGTAAAAATAAATATGCGAATGCCTGAAAATATTACAACAACCGATTTTAATACTGAATCATTTTGGTATCAAGGTTGGTATTATCTATATAGCATCCATAATATATTCGCTGGTGGTGAATTTAAACAAGAGTTAGAACTAATTAGTTTACCTCCAGATATAAATGAAGAGTCACGAATGGGAGCAGAAGATGTTTCAGATTGTGAAAAACAAAAGGTTGAAAAGGAAGAACAAGAACAACAATCTAATCAGAAAAACGATGAAGAACAAACAAATGGAATAATTGATAGGAATAAACAAAAACAAAAAATATTAAATGAAGAAAAAGAAGCTGAAAATCAACAATCAGCTACAGAATTACCATCTTCAAGAATTTGGGAATCATTAAGAAATAATAATGTTAGTGGTCGCCATGGTAGAAATAAAGCTAGATAACATAGGAAATTAATAATGATAGAAAATAATTACAATACGTTAAAGCATAGCAACCAACAAAATTCATCAGATCAATTAAATAATTTCTTAACTATAGGAAACGTAGTAGATACTAATGACCCACTACAAATGGGAAGATTAAAAATAAGTTGTCCAGGTTTTGGTGATAATCCAGATAAAGCAGTAAAAGATTTACCATGGTCTATTGGAGTATCACCATTAATGGGTATAACCGCAGCCGGTACTAGAAGTTCACAAAATTCAGACGTAGATGGTCCAGTAGCATATGGAATGTGGAATATACCATCAGTAGGTGCATTTGTTTTAGTTGGTTGTGTAGATGGTGATTCTTCAAATAGATTTTGGATAGGTTGCTTAAGCCCTATGTCACTAACACATACTATGCCACATGGGAGATACATATACGCCGGTGGTGGTACAGAAAATGGTGCTCCTGATGGTCCATTAGACTCAACAGAAAACCCAATTCAACCACTATACTCTAATTTTACAAAAGCTTTTTCAAAGAATAATGAATCAGTTCCTGGAACACCATCAGACCCAAGAAGAAACATGGAGTGGAGAACTAGAGGTGCCGACACACAAGTTAGCGCAAATTCTGAAGAAACCATTGTAAATGGTGGAGTATTATCTAAATTAGCAGACCATAGAATAGGAAGCTTTAAATATACCTCCGTTACAGAAGAAGATGGATCTACTAGAATATCTGAAGGTCACGGATATGGATTATCAATGGAATTTCCTACTAAATTCGTAAAAGAAACTGGTGGTATTAATTATGATTCAATGACATATTCATGGACAACACCAGGTTTTCACTCTATATCAATGAACGATTCTGATTTTAACAATAGAATGAGGTTTAGAACATCAACAGGTCACCAAATTATCATGGATGATACAAATGAACGCATTTACATATCAACTGCCGAAGGAAATACTTGGGTAGAATTAGACAAATGTGGCAATATAGATATATATTCAGGTAGAAATCTTTCTGTGCATGCACAAGGCGATATCAACATGACAACTGATCAAGCTTTTAGAGTAACTGCACATAATGGCATTCATTTACATTCTAATACCGATATTAGGTTATCTTCTGTTAATGATACTCATATTCAATCAAGTGGAACATTAAAATTACATAGCAAATCATCATTGAACTTACAAACAGATGCAGATATGCACCAACGTTCTGCCGATAGCTTTAGAATTTTATCATCAGGTGGTACTATGAATATTCGTTCTTCTGAAAATACACTAATAACAGGGGCCGAAATACACCTTAATGGACCAGATGCCGCACCTGCTGATAATGCAGAAGAAAAATCAGCATTCTTAACCAGTAGGGTTCCTGAACATGAACCATGGGCTAGAACCTTTATGAATCCCGCTTCTAGTGATACTGATGGACCATCAGCCGGAGGTCAACAAAATAAACATGAACCTGAGTATTCTTACACTGATCCAAATATTGGAAGAAAAAGTTCAAGAGAAAAAGATAATTATAATCGTGGACCATTATGGCATAGGTAATCACGTATGGGTTATCCCTCCACCAAAAAATTTATTTAAAAATAATAAAATTAATTTGAACTTTTTTTATAAAATATAATCTAGTCATAATTAAATTAATAAAAGGTTAATTTTTTTGTTGACATATAAATAATTAACCTTTATAATGAAAAGAATTTAGACCAATTAGATAGCAATAAGATTATAGAATCAGACCAATAATATATAAAAATAGATCAATTAGTCCATATAGCACATTAATAGTGCGCGCTTTATAAAAATAAAAGCGGCTATGCAGTTTGGTTGTTATGACTGTAGCAGAAAAATAGTAATAACAAAACGAGAATGAATTCGACTTTTCAAGACGAGTTCCATTTGTTAGCTTGGTAACTAACATAATATCAATTTTGCTCTTTTTTCTATTATGAATTGATAAGGATAAAAAATGCTATACCAACCGGTGATATGTTTCTTAATAGTTTTATTAATGAAACTTGGATGTATATGGATTTACTAGACCCCTGGCGTAGGGGTTGAACTACTCTTTTCCATTGGGGAGTAATCTACGCAGCAAACATAAAGAAAATCATTCTCGTCACGCAATAGGACTAGTTAAACCAATTACCTTCTCCTAAAAACTCTAACTTAGGCATGTTATCCTAATTAGGGCATATTAATTATTAAAAATAGGATTATTATATAAAATATAAAAAACCTCATTAGGTATCAACCTATAGGTTTAAAAATAATATATAATAAAAAAAATTTTCAAAATCCTAAAAGATATAATTATAGTCCCTATCATTGGAAACGTCTTGTTGATACTATTGTCTTAAGAAAATATACTTACAATAATGGTTGATATTAAAAGGGTAATGGTGTATATTAAACAGAATAAGTATAATAAATACAAAATAAAATATAGGAAATATTAATCATGAATAAATTTTACATAAACTTTAAATTTTTATCATTGCGCAACTTCATGTCGTATGGTAATAACTACACTACGCTTAAATTAGATGCCCCTGGCACCACGTTAATTACAGGCCGGAACGTAGACTCCACTGAAGGCGAAACTAGCGGTAATGGGTGTGGTAAATCAACGATTCTTAATGCTTTAACATTTGCATTATACGACAATACAATTGAATCAATAAACAAAGATTCATTAGTTAATTTAACAAATAAAAAGAATTTAGAAATTGTAGTTACATTTGAAATTCAAAATAAAACATATTTGATAAAACGCGCAAGAAAATGTAAATCAGGTGCTTCGGGAAATTTCGTTTTGATTTATGAATCAAATTCTTTATATGATGATGAAACTCATGTTTCATTTTTAGAAACATTAAAAGGAAATCCAACCGAATTACAAGAAACCACATTGCGGGAACATGGTTTTAGGGATATGACATTGGATAGCATTAGCAATTGCAACGATTCTATTGCTAATATTTTAGGCATTCCTTTTGAATTGTTTATCAGAATAGTAGTTTTTTCATCTAATCATACACCATTTTTATCTTTGCCAACTAGATCAGCTAATGGTGAAAATCAAAGCTCTTTCATGGAAGAACTATTTAATTTAACTATTTTAACCGAAAAGGCTGATTCATTAAAAGAATTAATTAAAGCAACCGAACAAAACTTAAAAAATAATCAACAAAAAATTGAATTATTGGAAGCTGAAAAAGAAAGACACGAAACACAAATAACTAATATTAATAATCGCGTAGAAAATTGGAATTCTAATCATAACGAAGAAATTGAAATTCTAACTAAAACTATTAACGATATTGGTGAGTTTGATTTTGAAAAAATTAAAAAACAATTTGAAATTATTGACAACCATAAAAAAGATTATACAAATAATGTCACCGATATAAAATATTTAGAAAAAGAAATAGATACATTAGAGAAAGAAATTATAAATTATGAAAACTCGTTATCAAAAATAAAGGATAATATTAAAAATTGGGATGAAGAGTATGAAACTGATCTTTTATTATTAAAAGAAAAAATAAAAAAAATACACCTTGATGATTTTGAAGAAATTAAAAAACAATTTGATGAATTAAATCTATTAAAAGAAAAATTACAAGAAAATCAATCAATTTTAAAATCTAAAAAAATAGAAAAGGAAAACATATTAGACAAAATAAACAATTATGATCGTTCACTTAAAAAAATAACCAAACAATATAATGAATGGAACGATGATAAAAATGATGATGTAGAACATATCAAAAATCAAATAGATTCAATTGTTATAGATGATTTTGATGAATTGAAAAAATTATATGAATATATTGATAAATTAAAAATTGATATTGCAGAAGATACAAAACAATTAAGTGTATTAAATAAAGAAATTGATACGTTAAAAGATGAAACTGAACATAAACATCATGAATTAATTGATTTAGGAAATGATACTTGTCCTTATTGTAAACAAACTTTTAAAGAATCTAAAGAAAAAGTTGAGGAAATTAAAAAATCAATTGTAGATAATAATTTAAAAATACAAGAAAGTACCGATAGAATTGATGAATTAGCGAAAACTATACAAAAATTGAGGTCTAAAAAAGACTCAATTGAAGAAGAATTGCCATTACCCTCATTAGATGACTTAATTACATTAAAAGCTAAAAAGGATAAATTTCAAAATGCATTAGATCAAAAAATAAATGAAAAAAATCCATATGAATCACAGTTAGAAGATTTAAAAGAACAATCAAGTGTAATTGATGAATATGCCAAAGAAATCGATACTTTAAGCGACGAAATTGAAAAATATGAGTCATTGGTTAACAAACAAAAGAAATCGTTTGATACTATTAAAATTTCAATGGAATATGATAGTATTGATGAATTAATGGCATTAAAATCTAAAAAAGATAAGTATCAGGTAACATTGGATAATTTGTTAACTGAAACTAATCCATTTAAAGAACAATTAATAGATTTGAAAGCTAATGGTTTTAATAAAGAAGAACATAAAAATAAAATTGATGAATTGTATAATAAAATTGATGAATTAAAAGATATTAATAATGATATTGATGATAAATGTTTTAAAATTTCTTCTGAAATAAAATTTGATAATATTAATGAAATGTGGGAATTAAAATCTAAAAAGGATAAGTATGAAAATGCGTTAGAAAAACTAAAAACTGAAAACAATCCACATTTAGAAACTTTAAATGAATTAAAAGCTGTTAAATTAGAAAATATAGATTATTCTGTTGTTGATGAGTTAAATAGTGATATTAAACATCAAAAGTTTTTATTAAAATTATTAACTAAAAAGGATAGTTTTGTTAGAAAAGCATTATTGGATAAAAATATACCATTTTTGAATAATAGACTTGATAAATATTTAAAAATGCTTAAATTGCCACATACTGTAAAATTCACACCAGAAATGAATGCAGAAATTTTTCAATTAGGTAGACAAATAGAATTTGGTAATTTATCTAATGGTCAAAAGGCACGTATTAATATCGCATTATCTTTATCATTTAGGGATGTACTTCAAAGCATGCACGGTACAATAAATATATGTATTCTAGATGAAATATTAGATAACGCATTAGACGGTAATGGTGTAATTTGTGCAGCTAAAATGTTGAAATTAAAGGCAAATGATGATAAATTATCACTTTATATAATATCACATAGAGAAGAAATAGAAAATATGTTTGATAAAATAATGACGATTACTTTAAATAAAGGATTTTCTTATATATCATTCGAATATTAATATAAAAACCATATCTATTTTACGACTTGTAAAATAGATATGGATATTTAATTATTATGTGAATATTAATTCAGGCATTTGACCTAAGAAATTTTCCATAGTTGGAATATCTACAAAATTATTAGCTTCTAACGCATTTAAAATTTCATACGCCTTAGTCCAACATGCACTTCTCCAATTTAAAAAATCAATGGCCTCCTGTTTAAATGGATTATCCACACTTGCATAAGAAGATGCTGATAATATACTATCATATCCTTTTTCTTTTGCTTTTGAATCTAAAAATTTTTGCAACTGTATTTCAGCATATTTAACTATTGCAATTTCTTTTGTTATTACAGTTCCATCATCTAATATAATATCATGGACTCTAGGTTCATGCATACTATATAACATATCAAATGGTGGATTTGGTTGGGTAATAAATAACGAATATACTTGCTCCATATTGTCAAATTTAACCCATTGTTGGTTTTCTAAAAATTGTATCATTTTTTTCTCCTTTTTAATTAAATTACTATGTTATTTATCAAAAATACATACGAAGTCACATTATATGTTGATCCATTATAATA
>NPIE01000821.1_pt2 | contig 38906 bp, 30 predicted proteins | sample 8637661 | NCBI WGS metagenome assembly NPIE01 (sample SAMN07420842, study PRJNA396082) | bioreactor metagenome | isolation source: sample BA12 brine-fed electro-methanogenic bioreactor BA | place: Japan: Kochi | collected 2016-12-09 | reverse complement strand
TCTCGAAGCGCTCCTCGGCCCGCAGCCGGAGCAGGAACTCCAGTGCCACCGGCTGCCCGTAGAGGTCCCCATCGAAGTCGAGCAGGTGGGCTTCGACAGTGACGTCGGAGTGATTGAAGGTGGGACGCTGGCCCACGTTCGTCACGGCTTCAAAGATCCCTTGTGGCAGGTGGGCGCGGCAGACGTAGATCCCAAAGGCGGGCAGCAACCGATCTGGAGGGAGCTCCAAATTCGCCGTGGGAAAGCCCAGCGTTCGCCCGCGCTGATCGCCGTAGATCACGGGGCCGCGCAACCGATAGGGGCGCCCCAACATGGCGCCGACCGCCTTCATCCGCCCTTCCCGCACCGCCTGCCGGATCCGGCTACTGTGAATGGGCACATCCTCCCACAGCACGGGCGGTACGACCTCCACGGCGAAGCCCCACTCTTCGCCGAGGGCTTGCAGCCGGGAGACGTTTCCAGACTGTTCCCGACCCAGCGTGAAATCCTCCCCAACGTAGAGGGCCGTTAGGCCCAGACTCAGACGTAGCCGCCGGACGAACTCCGCCGCCGGTGTGGCGGCGAACTCCCGATCGAAGGGAAGCACAATGGCGCCGTCCACGCGGAGTGCCTCCAGCTCCGCGAGGCGCTCCTCAAGGACCATGAGCAGTACGTTCTCGCTGTCGCGAAAGACCTGGCGGGGAATCGGATCAAAGGTCAGCGCCACCGCCCGCCTCTCTGCCGCGTGGGCCTCCCGTACCAGGCGGCGTACCAGGGCCTGATGTCCCCGATGTACCCCATCGAAGGCGCCGATGGTGAGGTACGTCGGCTCGATAGTCGTTGATTCCAATGTCTGTCTAATCCACATCCTGCCTATCCCTCAGTGTCTTAACCCGGCCCATTCTCTCGGAATTCGGAGAAATTACAAGGCCCCCCCTTACCAGGGATGGAACTCTCTCTTCGGCGATAACGTCCTATAGCATGAAGCAGGTGATGGGTGCCACGATCCATGACCTGATTTTTCGCGTGTACCTATTAGCGACTACCCATTCCGAGTGGAGGAAGAATGAAGACGAAACCCTGGACCCGAATGATCTGCATGATGATGCTGTTGGCGACGCTGGCAGCGTGCGCCCCCGCGCCGGTGACGGTTCCGCCCCCGACGGTAACCCCCAGCGTCACGCCTACTCCGTTACCCCCCAAACCGGTGGTGCCCTACACCCCCGTGCCGGAGGGAGAGCTGGCGCCCGCTGTCATCTGGCGCAGTCCCCAGCGAGGCGAAACCCTAACGCCCGAGGCGAGCATCGAGCTGGTCTTCGATCAGCCCATGGCCCGCGCGAGCCTGGGGAGCGCCCTTACGATTCAAACGGCAGCAGAGGATCCCGACGCCATCACCGGCGAGCTGACCTGGACCGACGATCATACTGCCGTCTTCCGCCCGGGTAAGGCGCTGGCGCGCAACGCCGTCTACGATGTGATCCTGACCCAGGATGCGACCTCCGCCACGGGCGTCCCCCTGCGCGAGCCGCTGGTCTTCCGCTTCGCCACGGCAGGTACGCTGGAGGTGACCCAGGTCATCCCCGCGCCGGGCACGGCGGATGTGGAGACCGATATCCCCATCACCGTCATGTTCAACCGGCCCGTGGTGCCCCTCACCAGTCTGGCGCAGATGGAGGATCTGCCCGATCCCCTGCGTTTCGAGCCCGCCATTGAGGGCGAGGGCGAGTGGCTCAACACTTCCATCTATGTCTTCCGCTTGGCGCAACCGCTGGCAGGCGGGGTCACCTACCGCGTCACCGTCGCACAGGGCCTGCAAGACCTGACCGGCGCGCCGCTCATCGAGGACTACAGCTGGACCTTCAGCACCCAACCCCCTGAGGTGGTCTGGGCAGCCCCCCGTGAGGATGAATCCTTGGTGGATATCCGTCGCGCCATCCAGGTGGAGTTCAACCAACCCATCGACGAGGCCTCGGCACGGAGGGCCTTCTCCCTTCGCGCCGACAACCTGCTGCGCACGAACGTGGCGGGCACCCTGACTGTCGTCGGGAATACCCTCACCTTTACGCCCACCCGCGATCTCGCCTACGACACGACCTATACCGCCGCTGTGGCTGCCGGCGTGACCGGCGCTTCGGGTGGCGAGGGGATGCGCACCCCCTACAGCTGGCAATTCACCACCGTTCCACTGCCCCGCATCGTCTCCACCGAGCCTCAAGACGGTGCGCGAGATGTGTCTCCCCATACCCCTTTCCAGATCATCTTCAACACCCGCATTGACCCCGAGACGGTGATGCCTAATCTTACGGTGACGCCCCCCCTCTCACCCACCCAGGTCTACACTTACTTCTCGGAGTGGGACAACACCTTCACGCTGCACTTCGGCGCCCAACCCTCTACTGACTACACCGTCGTTATCGGTAACGGAATCGCCGATCCCTACGGCAACACCATCCCCCGGGGAAGAACCGTGCGCTTTCGCACCGGCCCCCTGGAGCCCACCTACCAGATCCTCGCCCCCGATTTCATCGCTACCTACGACGCGGGGCTGCCCGCCCAGATCGCCATCGCTCACCTCAACCTCAATCGCGTCGAACTCCGCCTCTATCGCCTGCCTCTCTCGGCTTTACAAACCCCCTACTGGAATTGGCGGCATGAGGAGCTGCCCGCAGGCAGCGAGCTGTTGCGAGAATGGAACCAGCCTCTCGAATCCCCTCTCAACCGGCAGAGCTACACCGCCGTCGACCTGACGGAGACGCCGGGCGGAGGGCTTACTCCAGGGGTCTACCTGCTCGATGCTACCGCCCCCGAACTGCGCGCCGACGAGTGGCGCGCCCGGCAGCAGCATCTGCTGGTTGTCTCCGGCTACAACCTCACCCTGAAATCCGGCCCCGACGAGGCCCTCGTCTGGGCTGTCGATCTGGCGACGGGCCAACCCGTTCCCGATCTCGACCTCAATTTCATCGAGATGCGGGTGGGAAACCTGGGACGGGCTGTCACCGACAGCGAGGGCTTGGCCCGCATCTCCCTCTCCCCCAGTCGAGATAGCCTCATCGTCACCAGCGAGGCCCCCTTCGCCGCCGTTGGCGAGGGCTGGGGTCGGGGCATCAGCCCGTGGGACTTCGGTATGGGCGAGGGGCTCTGGGAGCAGGATGTCCGCGTCCACCTCTATACCGACCGCCCCATCTACCGCCCCGGACAGACCGTCCACTTCAAGGGTGTGCTGCGGGCGGAGGACGACGCCGCCTTCAGCTTGCCGAATCTGAGCGAGATCCGGGTCAGCATCCGCGACAGCCAATGGCAGGAGCTCTACAACGCGCGTCGGCCTGTGAGCCAACTGGGCGCCTTCGAAGGCTCCCTGGAGCTGGACGCGGGCGCCGGCCTGGGTCAGTACGTGATCACCGTGGAGTTCAACGATCAGCATCACGAGACCCCCTTCCAGGTCGCTGCCTACCGTCCCCCGGAGTTTGAGATTCTGGTGGAGCCGGACGTGGCCGAGTTGCGGCGCGGCGAGAGCACCGGGGCGACCATCAAAGCGCAGTACTTCTTCGGCGGTCCGCTGGCGAACACCGAGGTGCAGTGGAATGTGGTTGCCGAACGCTACACCTTCCAGCCGCCGTGGGGCGGGCGCTACAGCTTTAGCGACGTGGACGATCCCTGGATTTGCTTCCACTGCTGGTGGCGCTGGGAGCCCGAAGCACCCCGGGAGGCCTTCCTGACCGGTAGCGGCGTGACCGACGTCAACGGCGAGCTGCGCATCACGCTGGAGGGCGCCGCCCTCGACGAAGCCTTGCCCTATCACGCGGCGCGCATCAGCATCGAGGCCACCGCCTCCGGGCCGGATAACCAAGAGATCGCCGGCAGGAGCAGCGTGGTCGTTCACCCCGGCCCCTACTACATCGGGCTGGCGGCGCGCAGCTACGTCGGTACGGCAGAGCGGGAGAACGCTATCGATCTGATAGCGGTGGATTGGGAGGGAACGCGCCTCTCCGGAGAGGAGATCCACGTCGCCTTCTACCGCCGCGAATGGAAGAACACCTTCGTCCCCAACGATCTGGGCGGCGGCTACTGGACGTCCGAGACGGAGGACATCTTCGTGAGCGAGACCACGGTCACCACCAACGCCCGGGGCGAAGCCGTGGCCCGCTTTACCCCGTCCCGGGGCGGCTCCTATCACGTCATCGCCACGCCCGCCGAGCCTACCGCCGCGACGGAGCGCATCCGTTCTTCCATCTTCGTCTGGGTGGCGGGGAAGGACAACGTCAGCTGGCGGCGGGAGAACCATGACCGCATCCAGCTTATCAGCGACAAGAACAGCTACGCGGTAGGCGAGACCGCCGAGATCCTCATCCCCTCGCCCTTTACCGGCCCCCACTGGGCGCTGATTACCGTGGAACGGGCGAACATCCGCCGCCACGAGCTGCTGCGCCTGGAGACCAACAGCGCCATCTATCGCCTGCCCATCGAGGAGGGCGATATCCCCAACATTTACGTCTCTGTGGTGCTGATCCAGGGGCGCGAAGGCGCCCTCACTCCGGGCGAGGCGAACGCCGTCGCCGGGTTCAAGATGGGGCTGCTGCCCTTGGACGTGAGTCCAGACCCCAAGACCCTCTCTGTGACGGTGGAGCCCTCGACATCGCAGGCGGCGCCGGGGGAGGAGGTGACCTACACTCTCACCGCCACCGGTCCCGATGGTCGTCCCGCCGCCGGGGCGGAGCTCTCCCTTGATGTGGTGGACAAGGCCGTGCTGAGCCTGCAACCCCGCACCCGCGACATCCTCAGCGGCTTCTATGCCCGCCGCATGTTGCAGATCGAAACAGCCAGTGGCCTCACCCGCTCCGCCAACCGCTATCTCAAGGAACTGGCTGCGGACCTGGATCTGAAATTGGCGCAGCCGGAGGAGCTGGCGGCCTTCGCCGGACGGGGCGAGGTCACCGAAGACGCCCTTCCCGCTCCCACGGCCCCCCAAGAATACATGGCGGTGGAGATGGAGGCGCCCGCTGAGGCCCCCGCTATGGCCGAGGAAGACGGCGCTTTCTCGCTGGAAGGGATGCAAATCCGCCAGGAGTTCGCCGACACCGCCGCCTGGCAGCCCCTGCTGGTCACCGATAGCGACGGGCGGGCTCAATTCAGCCTCACCCTGCCCGACAATCTCACCACGTGGAGCGCCCGCGCCGTGGGCCACACTGCGGCGACGGTGGTGGGCGAGGGCACCGCCGAGCTTGTGGTCGCCAAGCCGCTGATGGTGCGTCCCGTGGCCCCGCGCTTCTTCGTCGTGGAGGATCGCGCCCAGCTCGCTGCCAACGTGAGCAACAATACCGACGAGTCCCTCCAGGTAGAGGTAGCCCTCAGCGCCGAGGGCGTCGGTCTCAGCCAGGAGACGCCTGCGATACAGAGTGTCACCATCCCCGCCCGCAGCGAGCGCAAGGTGACCTGGTGGGTCACGGTGACCGACGTTCCCAACGCCCAGCTGACCTTCGCCGCCCGGTCCGGCGACTACACCGACGCCAGCAAGCCCCGCCTCACCACCGGCCCCGACGGCTCCCTGCTGGTGCTGCGCTACACCGCGCCTGATATCGTGGGAACGGCGGGCCAGCTGACCGAAGAAGGCAGCGTCGCCGAGGGTGTCGTCCTGCCGCCCCACTTCGACGACCGGCGGGGGCAGCTCACCATCCAGCTGGATCCCAGCCTCGCCGCCGGAATGCAGGATGGTCTCGAATACTTGGAATACTTCGAATACGAATGCACGGAGCAGACCGTCAGCCGCTTCCTGCCCAACCTGCTCACCTACCGGGCGCTGGCTTCGCTGGGCATTCGCGACTCCGAGTTGGAAGCCCGCTTGCCCGCTCTCATCGACGAGGGTTTGCAGAAGCTCTATCAGCAGCAGCATCCCGACGGCGGCTGGGGCTGGTGGTACAATATCCAGGAGCAGAAAAGCAATGTCCACGTGAGCGCCTACGTCGTCTTCGCGCTGGTCAAGGCGCAGCAATCCGACGTGGAAGTGGACTGGGGGGTCCTGCAGCGCGGGCTGGACTACCTCAAGGGCCAGCTAGAGCCCATCCGCCAGGTGGAGGATTACCGCAAGGCCAACCAGCAGGCGTGGTTGCTCTACGTCCTCGCCGAAGCCGGAGAGGCTCCCCAAGAAGGGCTGGACAACCTCTTCGAGCACCGATCGAAACTCAGTCACTACGCCCGCGCCTACCTGGCCCAGGCCCTCTGGCTCCGCAACCCCAACGACAGCCGGCTCCAGACTCTCCTCGCCGATCTCAACAACGCTGCCATCCTCAGCGCCACCGGCGCCCACTGGGAGGAGGCCAACTACGACTGGTGGGCCATGAACACCGATACCCGCTCCACCGCCATCATCCTCAACACCCTGACCAAACTGGATCCCGACAACGCCCTCAACCCCAACGTCGTCCGTTGGCTGATGGTAGCTCGCCAGGCCGGCATCTGGGAGACGACGCAGGAGACGGCGTGGGCCCTCATCGCCCTCACCGACTGGATGGTCGCCACGGGCGAACTGGACGCCGACTACGACTACGGCGCCTTCCTCAACGACGCGGAGCTGGCCACCGCCAGCGCCACCCGGACGACGGTACGCGAGAGCACGCGCATCGAGGTGCCCGTCGGCGATCTGGTGGCTGATACTCTCAACGTGCTGGGCATCGCGCGCACCGCCGGCCCAGGCCGCCTCTACTACACCGCCCACCTGGAGGTCTACCAGCCGGTAGAGGCGCTGGAGCCCGCCGACCGGGGCTTCCGCATCGAGCGGCGCTACACCGACGCTGCCTGCGCGGCGGAGAAAATCCGGGCAGGCGACAGTGTGCTGGAATGCCCGGAGGTCCGCGAAGTCAAGTTGGGCGACGTCATCCGCGTCGATCTCACCATCATCACCCCCCACGATCGGTACTACGTGGTGGTGGAGGATCCGCTGCCGGCGGGCGGCGAGGCCATCGATACAGGGCTGGCGACCACCAGTCAGTTGGCGCTGGAGCCGACGCTCTCGCGGCCCAACTCGCGCTGGTGGTGGTGGTGGAACTGGTACAGTCGCAGTGAGCTGCGCGACGAGAAGGTCGTGCTCTTCGCCGACGTGCTGGCGGCGGGCACCTACGAGTACAGCTACACCTTCCGCGCCACCCTGCCGGGCGAGTACCGCGTGATTCCTACCGTCGCAAGAGAGTTCTACTTCCCCGAGGTCTTCGGACGGAGCGACGGGCGGCTGCTGACCATCGCGGAATAGGTTGCGTCCCCCCCTGCCCCTCTCTCCCCAGCCGGGGAGAGGGGGGCTTTTTATGGGATAGGCTGCGGCGGGCGCGGCGAGCCCGCCCTACCGCTATCGTGGATCCGACGTAGGGGCGCCTCGGGTAGGGACGCCTCGCCGAGGCGCCCAAATGGGGCGGCTCTCCTTATGGAATAGGCTCCATGCGGGGACGGCGAGGCGCGCCTCGGGCGGTGGCTCGCTCGCGACGCTGCCGCCAATAGGGGGATTGGCGCAGCAGCCAGTGGCGCACGAAAGGCCGGAAGAGGCGGACCAGGAAGCGCCGGGCGCCGAACTGCCGGCGCAGATCCATCAAGTAGTCCGCGAAGGTACGGCGCTGATAGTGTAGCAAGCGCTCGCTCTCATCGGAATCCACCCAATCGGTGGCGAAGGGGGCCCGGCTGAAGGCCTCCTCCGGCAACATGCCGATGCCTAGGGCGTTCATCACCCCCGCCACGATCTCACCATAGGTCAGCTGGCAGGCCGGCCCGCCGCCGATGAGCAGCGTCTTCCCCCAGACCGTGTTGCTGCCCACAGCGTTGGCCACCGCCACGCCCACATCGCGTGTGTGGACGTACTCCATGCGGTTAGTGAGGGGAATCTCGAAGAGGAAGGGGTCGAGGGTCAGCGAGAGAGGCAGGGAGGCGGAGAAGCGCAGGATGGACCAGGGCAGCCCCGAAGCCTTGACCAGCTCTTCGCAGGCGACTTTGTGGCGGGCGTAGTGTTCCACGGGCGCCACCGGCTCGTCGGCCCGGCGAGGCGGCTCCTTATCCTGCGTCAGGCCGTAGACGTGGTAGGAGGAGGCGAAGACGAGCCGGGGCGGCTGCGGCTGGGCGCGGATGGCGTTCAGCAGGTTGAAGGTCCCGCCGACGTTCACCTCCCAGGCTACGTCGGGAGAGGTCTCGCTCTCCACGCCGGTCACGGAGAGCTTGGGGATGAGGAAGCCCAAGTGAGCCACTGCCTCCTCCCCGGTGACGGCCTCCCTCAGCGCCACCGCATCGCGCAGATCGCCCCACTGCACCTCGATGCGGTCGCCGAAGGAAGCGGCACGCCGGCGGTTCGCCTCCAGCCCTAGATCGAAGCAGCGCACGTGGTGGCCCCGCTCTAACAGTGCTGTCAATGCACTCACACCAATGTTGCCAAATGCGCCGGTCAGAAGAACTTTCATCACGACCTCCCTCTGTAAAACGGCAAATCTACGAATGGCGAACGGCGAATGGCGAACTATGATTGTCAACTTATACCAGGACGTGACAGATTTTACCCGTTACTCATCACCCATTACCCGTTACCATGCAGGAGAAACCCTCATAAGTTCCATAACCGGCTGCTCAGCCGCCACCCCGCAGCCCGTCGAGGAGTAGGCGCACGCTCTCCACGCCCACGTCGCCCCAGACGGCGCCCTCGGGATCGAGGGCGCCCTGCAGGAGCAGCCCCACCGCCAGCGAGACGAGCGCCCGCGCCGCCGTGCGGGGATCGCAGGGGCGCAGGCTGCCCTCCGCCACGCCCATTTCGATCAGGGTGGCAAAACGCTCCTCGTACCGGCGATAAGGCTCCATAATCGCCGCCCAGACCTCAGGATCGCGCTGGGCCGTGCGCCAGAACTCGAGGAACATGGGCACCTGCCCGCCAGCCTCACGGAAGATCTCCCGCAGGGCCTCCGCCATGGCGAGCAGCGAATCCGGCACCGAAGCCGCAGGCGCACGCAGCTCCTCCAGCCGCGCATCGAGACCGGCCAGCCAGCGTTCGATAAGTTCCAGGAAGAGCTGCTGCTTGCTGGGGAAGTGATAGTAGAAGGCGCCCTTGCTCACGCCGGCACGCTCGCAGAGCTCGGCGACACCGGTGGCATCATAGCCCTGGCGGGCAAAGCATTCCATCGCCACGTCGAGTAGCCGCTCGTAGGTTTCCTCGCTGCGTTGCTGAAGGGGCATGGTTCCTCCCTTGATAAGTCACATAGCCTTCAGTCGTGCGGTCGGATAGGCGTCCTGGTGCGGAAATGGAGGGCGTCTTCCATAGATAAGCCCTTCTCAAAATACCGACCGGTCGGTTTAATTGTATCATGGAAAGGGAGAGCATGTCAAGAAGAATCCCAAGAGCAACTATCGTGAAAAGTGAGAAGTGAGAAGTGAGAAGAGGGAAGAGGTGTTGCGTGAGGCGTAATGGGTAACGCTCCTACACATCCTCCACGCTTCACCATTCGCCGTTCACCATTCGCCATTCGCAATTTGCCATTCGCCATTTCAATTTGCAATTTGCATATTTTCGGAGGAGGAAATTCGTCTTCCGCTCTGTCCCGGGCGGAGCGGTGAGGCGCTCAGAGGGAGAGACGGGCGTAGATGGCCTGCCGGTCGAGGGTGTCGGCGAAGGGGCCGACGGTTTGAAGCTTCCGCTCGGCGATCTCCCGGGCGAAAAAGACACAGTCTCGCAAAGGGTTTCCATCAAGGAGGGCCATGAGGAAGCCGGCCCAGAAGGCATCCCCGGCTCCGGTGGCGTCGGCGACCTCGATATCGCGGGCGGGGATGTGGGCTCGCTCCCCGGCAGTGGAGAGCAGGGTGCCGCCATCGCCCATGGTGAGGACGACCACCTTGGGGCCCAGCGCGTGGTAGCGGTCGATGTACTGCTCAGGGGACTTTCCCGGGCCAAAGAGGCGGCGGGCGTCGTCCAGCGAGGGCTTGGTCAGCGTCGCGTAGGAGAAGAGCTCACCGAGAACCTCACGAGCCTCCTCCCGATCTGACCAGATGAGGGGGTTGTAGTTGGGGTCGAGGGAGACGAGTTTCCCTTGTGCGTGGGCCAGACGCAGCGCCCGGCCCACGGCGGAGCGGGCCGGCTCCCGGGAGAGGGCGAAGGCAGAGGCGTGCACCACCCGCGCCCGCCGGATGAGGGTCTCGTCGATCTCGGCGGCGGTGAGGTGATAGTCCCCCTCCCGCAGGGCCAGCGATTCCGCCGTGCCCGGGGTGCGAGTGATGAAGATGACGGTGGTGTGCACGCCCGCATCCAGCCGTAAGCCGGAGAGCTCCACGCCGGCCTCGCGCAGCCGGTCGCGGGCGAACTCACCGAAGGGGTCTTTCCCCACCTTGGAGATGAGCGCTGCACGCCCCTGCAAGCGTGCCACGTAGAGGGCCAGGTTGGCGGGCGAGCCGCCCTGGTAGCGGTGAAAGGTGGCGGCAGCCTGGAGCGAGTCTACCTCTTCTGCAGAGATCAGGTCGATGACCGTCTCTCCCACCGTGAGGACGTCCAGGTCGCCTTGGGGGATCTCCATCACCCGCTCCCGGATTCGAGATAGGCGCGCAACGTCGCCGCGACCTCCTGCGGATTCCCCTGGCAGATGTAGAGCCCCAGGTGTTCGTAGCCCCCGATCTCCTGGGTGTAGGGCAGGAACTCGAAATAGAGACCGGCTCCCGCCCCGGTATGGGTCACCACGTTGTACGCCAGCTCCCGCCCGCTCCGGGGCATTATCGCCCGCATGGCGCGGATGGCATCGTGCCAGCCCTCGGCGACGGCAACGAGCTCCGGCGGGGTGAGTTGGTGCAGATAGCGGCGCTCCGTCTCCTTCAGCAGGAGATACATATCGTAGGGGCGGCGCATGAAGTAGGGGACGAGGAGCAGCGCGGGACCGTAATCCCGCACCAGCAGCGACGGGGGATTCTCCCGCAGGAGGTGGGCGGCGAAGGTCTCGTCCCGCTCCTGCCGGAAACGCTGATTATCGAGCAGGCGGCGGGGGGCGATGTCGCTCAGGAGAATCTGCTGGTGCCCGTGCTCCAGGGAGCCGCCCACGAGATGTCCGTAGTTTTTGATGAGGGAGACGTGAGCGGAGGGGCCGCTTTCGAGGAGCCGGTGCTCCAGCGCTGCCAGCCGCTCCAGCACCACCACCCGGTCGGCGAGGGGCATATTGTGCCAGTCCCGGTCGTGAAGGGAGGAGGTCCATTGGAGGAGGTGCAGGCCCCGAGTCTGCACGCCGGCCTCCGGTTGGAAGGGGTAGAGGATGGGGAAGAGGTTCTTGTTGATGAAGGTGAAGCCCTCGCTCAGCGGGGCCACATCGATGATGCCCGTGGTTCGCCCCTGACAGACGACGCAAGGGCGGGTCGAGGCGGGTACCGGCTTCCCTTCCTCAGGGCGGTTGTCGTGGGGACGGCGGCTGCGGGCCGTGTTGAAGACGATGCGATCGCCGTTGCGGGGATCGATCTGGTAGGTCCCGTCGGGGCGGAAGTCGGCGATCTCCTCCTCGGCGCGGAAGAGGCGCTCCAACTCCGCGTAAGAAATGTGGTCGAGGTCCTCCACCTGGACGAGGGCGAAGAGTTGCTCGGGGTGTAGTTGGCGTGGTTCAGTCATGGTCAGCGGTCACTCCTAAAGCATCCAGAAAAGCAGGTACCCGCCGGGCCCACGTGAAGTAGGGGACGGTGATCCGACGCGCGCCGGCCCCCATCTCCTTCCGCAGTTCCGCGTTGCCCAACAGGTGCTTCAGTGCCAGCGCAAAGCCGGCCACGTCGTCAGCGTGGACGACGAGAGCGCCCTCCCCTTGTCGCAGGTGATGGTCGCTCTCGGGGACGGGGAGGCGCTCGACTTCCTCGCCCAGCAGATACTCCGTCGCGAAGGGGACGAGGTGGCTGGCGACCACCGGCACGCCCGTCGCCGCGGCTTCCTGCGCCGACATGCCGAAGCCCTCCATCACCGAGGGGGTGCAGTAGACGCTGCTGGCGGCGTAAAGGCGGGGCAGCCATTCCCAGACGGAGCCGACGACGGCAGTCGCATCCTCCACGTCGCGCTCGCGCAGCAGCGCGCGCAGCTCTCCCGCCAGCGGCTGCCGGCTCTCGTCGATGGAGAGGAGCAGAAGGGCGTCCGGTTGCCGGCGGTGAACGCGGGCGAAGGCTTCGATGAGCAGGTCCTTCCGTTTGGTCGTGTCGGTGCGGCTGATCTCCGTCACGATCTTCCGGGCGCGTACCTCCTCGGGGGCCAGTCCGGAGCGTTCGGCGAGGAACTCCCAGACGTCATCCTCCGGATCCAGCTGGCGGGGCCGGTAGCGGTCGGCGTCGACGCAGGGGGGAAGGAAGAGGTCGGGGCCGGTATAGTCGTAATCCTTCCGCAGCGCCTCGCGGATGGTGGCAGAGGTGGCGGCGACACCGTCCACCTGGTGGACGAGATCGCGCTCGACGGTGATGCGTTCCTCGATGCGCAGCTCGGGCCAGCGCTCGGGCTCGACGTTGCGCTGCTTGACGCTGCCCAGCGAGTGCGGAAACCAGACGTGGAGCACCGGCGCGGAGCGGGCGCGGTTATAACCCACACCCAGGGCCGCGCCATCCCAGTAGTGGGAGAAGATGAGCTCGACCTCCGTCTCCTCCTCCGCCAGGAAATCTTTCAGCGCGGCGACGAGATGGGGCAGGCGCTCGTGCATCTCCTCCTTGCGGACGAAAGCGGGGTAGCCGTCCTCAAGATAGAGGATGCGCTGCTGGTCGTCGCGGTAATGTAATCCCCGGCGGGGAGTCTCCGTCAGGGGATGGGGATAGCCGCCTCGGTTGACGATGGTCACCCGAAAGCCCTCATCTGCCAGCTCCTGAGTGAAGCGGTTGACGAAGACGTTCTGCCCCCCAGTATCGGGCAGGCCCGGCAGCACCTCCCACTGGTGAATGCCATGGTTGGTGATCATCAGGATATGTTTGCGCCGCGAGGTGAGAAAGGTCTGGTGCGCCTCGGGCTTATCGATCTGGGTAGGATTCAAGTCTCCTCCGAAATCCAGTTCATGGTGAGCAGAGAGCGGTGAGTAGCTACCGAAACGTCACAAATCACTGTGGTTTACCTCTCTTGATTTCTCCACCGTCAGGACGCCGGCAGCATTCACGGTGACGGGGAAGGGATCGCTCAGCGCGCCGACAAACTCACCTTCCGGTCCGTGGAGCCGAGCGGCGAGAAAGACCCATCTTCCCCCCGGGCCCTCCACGAGCTTACCGGCGTAGTAGGCGCCGACTTCGTCACCGACCAGGAGCTGGGCCTCCGTCACGGCGAAGGGACCGAGGGGTCGGGAGGCGCTCATGGCGTAAGTGCCGGTCACGGGAGCGCGCTCGGAACGCGCCCGACGTCGGGCGGAGACGACGTCGCCTCCGGCGCAAAAGAGCAGATAGTAGCGCCCCGCCAGGGGCACCCATTGCGGCACCTCCAGATGTCCGAACTCGCCGGGGCGGGTCACCGGTGGCAGTACTGTCCAGTCTATCAGATTCTCGCTGCGCGCCAACCCGATGACGCCCCGCTCGTCGGCGGGGCCGTAGTTGACGCGGGCGGTGATGAAGGCGTAGAAGGCCTTCTCCGTGGGATGACGAATAATGTAGGGATCGCGCCAGGCCTGATCGTGCCAGTGCTCGAGATCGAGGAGCTCGTACCAGGCCGGATCGGCGACGATTAGGGGGTTCGCAGGGTGCTTCTTCCATTGCAGAAGATCGACGGAGGTCGCCAGCCCGACGCGCTGGATCCGCCCTTCCTCGTCGCGGCGCCCGCCGGTGTAGAAGAGATACCAAAGACCGGCGTGATGAAAGACACTGCCTGTCCAGGTGGTGTAGCTGTCGAAAGTGGAATCCTCTTCGCGGCTGGGGTGCAGGGCATCGGGGAGTAACTCCCAGGTGCGAAGATCCTGGGAGACGGCGTGCCCGACGGAGACGTGCCAGTGGCGCCGCTCTGGATCCCCCAGCGCGCGCGGGGCCTGGAGGAAGAAGAGGTGATAGTCCGGGCCCGCGCGCGCCAGCCAGAAATCCCACAGCCAACGGTCGGAGAGCTGCAATCCCATGGCTTCAGCCCTTGATGCCGCTGGTCGCCACGCTCTGCACGAACCACTTCTGGAAGAGCAGGAAGACGATCAAGACGGGAACGGTGATCATGGCGGCGAAGGCCATCAGATCCCCCCAGAGCCGGGGATCCTGCCCGAAGAAGGCCTGCATGCCGATGGTCAACGGGCGCACTTCCTCCCCTCGGGTCACCATGAGGGGCCAGAGGAAGCCGCCCCAGTGCGTCAAGAACTGGAGAATGGCGACGGTGGCGAAGACGGGGCGCGAGAGGGGGACGATGATGTTCCAGTAGATGCGGAAACGGCTGGCACCGTCCACGAGGGCTGCCTCCTCCAGATCTTTGGGCAGGCCGATGAAGAACTGGTAGAAGAGGAAGATGGAGAAGGCGTCGGCGATGAAGGGGATGATCTGTACGTGGTAGGTATTGAGCCACGTTGTCGAGCCATCAAACCAGGGCAGGTTGTTGACGAGCAGGAGCATGGGAACCGCCACCGCCTCCAGGGGGATGATGATGAGCGCGACGATCACGGAGAGCACCAGCGCCCGGCCCTTCCACTCCAGGCGGGCGAGGGAGTAGGCGATGAGGCTGTTGACGGCCAGGCCGATGATCACGATCATGGTCACGATGAAGACCGAGTTGAACATCAACCGCCCGAAGTTCATCTGTTGGAAGACGTCGCGGTAGTTCTGGAAGCCCAGATCGCCCCGGGGGACGAAGGCATAAAGGGTGCTCATATCGCGCACCACTTGCATCTCGCTGTTCTTGATAGACGAGACAAGCATGAAAACGATGGGGAAGAGGAAGAAGAAGGCCAGGAGAATCATCAAGGCATAGTTCCCCGCCAATCGCAGACCTTTGCGCAGCCGATAACCGAGACTATGAGCTGCTTCTTTGTTCTCCATCATCCCACCTCCCGGCGCTCTTGCAAGAAGCGGCGCTGCAACAGTGACACTCCCAGCACAATAACGAAGAAGACGATGCTAATCGCCGAAGCGTAGCCGACGCGCAGGTTCCCCCATCCCTGCCGCACCATGTAGACGACGGTGGTCATTGAGGCGTTCTGCGGCCCACCCCCGGTCATCACCTCCACCTGCGTGAAGAGTTTGAAGGCGAGGATGGTGGTGGAGACCACCACGAAAATGGTCGTGTTGCGCAGCATGGGCAGCGTAACGTGGAAGAACTGCTGCATCTTCGTCGCGCCGTCCACCTCCGCGGCTTCGTAGAGATAGTCGGGGATGTCCTGCAACCCCGCCAGGAAGATCACCATCTGAAAACCGGCCCCCTGCCAGATAGAGAGTACCATGATGGCGGGAAAGACCAGCCCGGTATTTTGAAGCCAGTCGTAAGGCCCCAGATTGCCGAAGGAGATGGTCTGAATGAAGGTGTTGATCAGCCCGTTGGGATTGTAGAGGAAGGTCCAGACGATGGCGACCACGACCATGGTAGTGACGACAGGGCTGAAGTAGATGGTGCGAAAGACGTTGACCCCCTTGATCTTCTGATTGACGAGGAGGGCGAGGAAAAGCGCCAGCCCGGTCTGGATGGGCACGACCACGACGGCAAAGTAGAAGTTGTTGATCAGACCCCGGCGGAAAGCGTCGTCCTCCAACAGGCGCACGTAATTCCGCAGCGCGACGAATCGGGTGGGCACGTTCGGATTCGGAACCAGGCGTTGATCGGTGAAAGAGAGGCCAATCGCCATCAGAAAGGGCACGGCGAGAAAGACGAAGAGTAGGATCAGCGCCGGGGCGGAGAAGAGCCAGGCCAGACGGGCGTTCTTACGTTTGTTGATCGTGATACGGGTATCTTTCGAGCTATCGTCAGTCATAGCGCCTCCCATTGAACTCATGGGGAGCACACCTTGGCTCCCCATGAGTTTGTACTAGCCTATCATGTTCGAACCTAATTGGACGGAGCCGGGTATCCCTGGTTATCCTCGATATCCTGATCGATCTCTTGGACGGCGTTGTCCAACTCTGTCTGCACGTCCGCGCCGGCGACGATGTTCTGGACGGCGTCGGAGAAAGCGTTGGTGATCACGGGATAGGCGGGAGTGGCGGGACGCGGCACGGCGACGCCACCTTGAAGCTGCTGGACGAAGATGTTGAGGGGGCCGCCCTCGGCGTAGAGATCCGATTGCTCGATGGCACTCACGCGGGCTGGCACCGCCCCGTTGGCGTCTGTCATGTGCAGAATTTCCTCCGGCGTGATGAGGTATTCGAGGAAGGCCCAGGCAGCGTCGGGGTTAGGGCAGCTGGTGGTGATGCCCCAGTTCCAGGAGCCCATGCCCGTCGCCTGGCGATCGGGGAAGTAGGGGGCGGGGATGAGCACCAGATCGTCCCCCAGACCCTCCTGATGAGGCTGCCACATCCAGTGGCCCACCCAGGAAAGCCCTACGATCTGGCTGCCGTAGAAGTCGTCGTCACCGCCGGGCTGCGCTCGAGCGTAGCCGTCCGCGAAGAGGCCCTGGAACCAGGTCAGAGCGTCCACCGAGGCCTGGCTGTTCAGCACCCCGTCGGCGCTCTGGAAGTCGCTGCGGTCGATGAGGTCGCCGCCGAAGCCCTGGACGAAGGGCGAGAAGCCGTACGTGAACCACTCACCGGCGCCATAGTTCATCTTGAAGTCGATGGCGTATTCCGTCTCATCCAGCGCCTGGAGGGCGTCGAGAGCGTCGTTGAATTCCTCCCAGGTCCAGGCATCCTCAACGCTCTCCGGAATGCGCACCCCCGCCGCCTCCAAATAGGCGCGATTACCCCAGAGCGCCAGTCCGGAGTCGAAGGTGCCGAGGCTGTAGAGATCACCGGCGTAGGTCCCCTGCTCGATGATGGAGGGGAGGAAGTCGTTGAGGAGTTCGTCGGAGACGTACTCGTCGATGGGACGAAGATAACCGGACCAGGCGTAGTTGTAGAGGAAGGGACCATCAAAATCCAATAGACAGGGGAGATCCCCTGCCAATGCGGCGGAGTTCACCTGATCGTTGTAGGAACCCTCGGGAAGTTGGATGGCGTTGACCTGCACGGCGTCCTGGCTGGCGTTGAAGTCCTCCACCTGAGCATCGAGGACATCGCGCTCCTCGCCCTTGCCGGAGTGGAACCAGACGTCGATAGTGACGGGTTCATCGGGAGCCGGTTCATCGGGCTCGGCGCCGTTACCGCAGGCGCTGAGGAGCAGGGATGTTACAACTAACAGGGCCAGCACGGCCCACAACACGTTTTTCCTGCGCATCTGTCTCTCCTTCTTGGTATACAAACAGGACTACAAATACACCACAAGCTGATCGCTTTCACCTCCTTAAAAAATGGTGAGAGGTGAGGGGTGAACAGTGAGCAGGGTAGTTTCTCTTGCTGTCCACGGCTCCCCTTCACAACTCTTTTTTCTTATGCGTGTTATTCTCGTAATCGTTGATGTCCCACCGGGACGTAGAAACTCCTACTTCAATCCCGTGGGCGGCGGTGCCGTCGACTGTCGCACCACGAGCTCTACGGGCAGCACCTCGCGGACCGGTTCCAGAGCAGGATTTTCCAGTGTCTCCAACAGCAGCTCCACCCCCCGTTGTCCGGATTCGAAGAGCAGCTGGCGGACGGTGGTCAGCTCCATAATCTCTGCCAACTCGATGTCATCGTACCCCACGATAGAGAGCTGCTCGGGCCCCTCCAGCTCCAGATCGCGGGCGGCTTGCAGGACGCCCACCGCCTGCATATCGCTCGCGGCGAAGATCGCCGTGGGACGTTCCGGAAGGGAAAGTAGCTCCCGCGCCAGCGCGCGCGCTTCGAGACGTCCGTGCTCTCCTTCGGCGTAATATTCAGGGCGCCTGGGAATTCCCGCCTCCGCGAGAGCTTCTCGATAACCCTGGTAGCGGCAGCGGCTGGATTTGAAGTTAAAGGGGTTCGCGATCCGGTCCCCCACAAAGCCGATGCGCTCGTGTCCCAGCTCGACCAGGTGCCGGGTGGCGAGCCTGCCGCCCTCCACGTCATCCACAGAGACTTGATGAAAGCCATCGAGGGCGGGATGCTCTGAGTCGATGAGTACAACAGGGACCTCGGCCCGCGCCAGACACGTTGCTTCCTCATCGGTGGGGGGCAGGGAGAGGAGTAAGATGCCATCCACCAGTTTGGGGGAGGGGAGATTGCGGAAGAAGCTGCGGCGCAACTCGGGCGTGTCGATGTTGTGGATCAGCAGATCATAGCGACTGCGGGAGAGCACGCTGACCACGCCGTTGAGTCGCTCGCTGAAGGCCGGGCGGGTGAAGAAGGGGACCACCACGGCGACGGTGAGCGTCTTGCCCACGGAGAGCCGGCGGGCTGCGGGGTTGGGCGTGTAGTGAAGGTCCTGGATGACCTGCAAGACCCGTTCGCGAGTGGCTTCGTTGACCAGGGGACTGTCGTTCAGAACGCGGGAGACTGTACCCAGTCCCACGCCGGCTTTTTTGGCTACGTCACGAATCGTAGGCACGCTGCCCTCCCCTCCTTCGGTTATGGAACCGGTTCCATAACTATAATAGCATAGACGGGGGGCTTTTGTCAAGACCCAATTTCTCTGAAAGCGTGTTTTCGCGGGGCTCTTGATGAAGAAGGAGAAAGAGGTCGAGGCCCGCGTGATAAAGTGCGGGCCTCGGGATGCTTACTGTCGTCGTACGAGAGGGGTTAGCGCTCGAGCCACCGCCGCCCTTTTGCCGTCAATTGCCAGCCGGTGAGGGGTGGGGTTGTCGCCGTTCCACAACCGCCGCCGGCCTTGCGCAGGCCGCAACCGTTGCACTCTCCACAGGCGGAGGGGGGCGCCAGCGGCGCGAGGTATCCGCGGCGCGTCAGGTCCTCCAATAGCTGAGATACCAGCCCTTCAGTCACGTCGAGGCGACGGGCCAGCTCTGCGCGGCTGGCGCCGCCCCCCTGCGCCAACTCCTGAACCAGGGCTTTCAACATGGCGTCACCCCAGTCCCAGCAGCACGCCGCCCTGGAAGACGAGCACGGCAACGATCCAGGCTAGGAGCAGCTGGCCCACGATGCTCACCCACATCCACTTGGCGCCCAGCTCCTGACGTTCCGCGGCGATGGCCACCATACAGGGTGTGTAGAGCAGCACGAAGAGCATGAAGGAGAGGGCGGCCAACGCTCCGTGGTCGTCGCTGGTGGCCTCGAAATCGTCGCGGACGGCGACCATCAGGCGGGTCAGATCCTCCTCTTCCTCCTCGAAGAGATCGAGGCCCACGATGAGCCCCAGCGATTTGACCGTGTCCACCGTCGCTTCCACGAAGCCGGTGAGGATATTGCCCACATCCTCGAAGAAGGTCGTCGGCTCCTCCGGCTCCTCGAGCTCCTCCACGGCGTAGACCTGGGACATGGTGCTCACCACCACCTCCTTGGCGACGAAGCCGGTGATCAGCGCGCCGCTGGTGCGCCAGTTCCCGAAGCCCGCTGGTCGGAAGAGCGGCGCGATGCTCTGCGAGACCGCTGCAAAGGCACTCTCGTCCACCTCCGCAGCGGCGAAGTCGCCACCTCCCACTGGCAGCGCGAGCAGGAACCAGATGACGATGCTCGTCACCATGATCAGCCCCCAGGCCTTGCGCAGAAAGCCGCGCGTCCGCTCCCACATGTGGAACCAGATGGCCTTGAAGGTGGGAAGGCGGTAGGGCGGCAGCTCCATCACGAAGGGGGCCTGCTCCTTGCCCCTGAAGAGGGTGTGCTTGAGGATTACGCCCAGCACGATGGCGACGACGATGCCGATGATATACATCCAGAAGATGGCAGCGCCGGCGTTAGCGGGGAAGAAGATGGCCGCAAAGAGCGCGTAGACCGGCAGGCGCGCGCCACAGCTCATGAAGGGCACCAGCAGCCCTGTGAGTACACGATCCTTCTCGTTCTCCAGCGTGCGGGTGGCGTAGAAAGCAGGCACGGTGCAGCCGAAGCCCACGATCATAGGGAGGAAGCTCTTGCCATGCAGACCGAGCATGTGCATCAAACGATCCATCACGAAGGCCGCACGGGCCATGTAGCCGGAGTCCTCCAACAGGGCCAGCGCCAGATAGAGGGACATCATCACCGGGACGAAGACCAGCACGCCGCCCACCCCCGCGATGATGCCATCGACGAAGAGACTCTCGATCCAGGTCTCACCGGCCCCCAGCCACCCCAGGAGGGCGACGGCCCAGTTGGTGACCGGCCCACCGATGACGCCATCGACCCAGTCCAGGTATGGACCCGCGACATCGGTGGTGATCTTGAAGACCGCCCACATCAGCGCCAGGAAGATGGGAATGCCCAGGACGCGATGGGTCACTACCTGGTCGATCTTATCGGAAAAGGAGAGGCGTTCCTGTGCTGTGCGCTGGACGGACTCTTTGACCAGCCCGTGGATCCAGCCGTAGCGCCGGTCGGCGATGATGGTGTCCACGTCGTCACCGTAGACGGTGCGCAGGTGCTCGATGCTGGTCTCCGCTTGGATGATCAGCCCCGTGTGGTTGCCCTGAGCGTGGAGTTTGTGCAGGATGTCATCGTCCTCTTCTAGCAGCTTGAGGGCCAACCAGCGCGGTCGGTACCGTGCGCTCAGTTCGGGGTCCTGCTCGATCAGCGTCTGGAGGGTGACGAGCTCCTGCTCCACCTCGACGCCGTAGTCCACCAGTCCCCGCTCTCCTGTGTACGCTGTTGTATGTGGCGCGACCATGATTACCCCTCCTCCGTATTGCCTAGGGCGGCGACCATGGCGGCGCCCAGGGCTGCGACGCCCGTGCCCTCACGGGCGATCATGGGCACCACCGGGACGCCCAGCCCCTGGGCCAGGCGTTCCACGTCGATTCGCAGTCCCTTTGCGGTAGCGATATCGGTCATGTTAAGGGCTACCACCACAGAGGCCCCCATCTCGATGACCTGCACGACCAGATAAAGATTGCGCTCCAGATTGGCCGCGTCAACCACGACGACGACGGCATCCGGCTGCGCATCGATGATGAAGTCGCGCGCGATAATCTCTTCCAAGGAAAATGCGGTCAGGCTGTACGTGCCGGGCAAGTCCACCACGGTGTAACTTCGCTCCTGGTAGGTCCAGGTCCCTTCTTTTTTCTCAACCGTCTTTCCCGGCCAGTTCCCCACGTGCTGACGAGCGCCGGTCAATGCGTTGAAGACCGTGCTCTTGCCCACGTTGGGATTGCCGGCCAGGGCAATCGTTGCTGCCGTCATCTGTATCATTCCTCCGTTGATTGTAGGGGTTCTACCATAATGTGATGGGCCATGCCCCTTCCCAAGGCGAGGCGGGTATCTTTGACCGCCACGATGAGGGGGCCTTGACCATTGGTCTGCACCAACCGCAGGGGCATGTTGAGGGTCAAGCCCAGATCGGCCAGCCGCCGGCGCATGTGGTGCCCGCCGTGCAGGGCCACCAGCCGTACTTCCTCTCCCGGTTGCGCCATGACTAGAGGCATCATGCTGCTCTCCTAGACCGTCTCGACGTGAATGGTGTAGGCTTCGGCCTTGCGCAGTGAGAGGCTGTAGCCCCGCACGATAAACTCCACAGGATCCCCCAACGGAGCGACGCGCTTGACCTCCACCTCGGCCCCATGGCTCAGCCCCATATCCAACATGCGGCGCCGCAGGGCTTTGTCTCCCTCCACCTTGCGCACGGTGCCCGTTTCACCGGGCTTCAAATCGCTCAAGCGTTTGAGCATGTTCCACCTCCGTTTTATGGATAACGCTGGTATGTATCAGCGCAATTGTTAGGTATGCCTAATAATACCACAGACCTTGTACTCGTCAAGGGTTTTCTTTGGGTACACCTAAAGAAATGGCGGAACGCATGCCGGAGGGAAGGTATGGTGAGGGCATTTGCCTGCCTGAAACGCAAGGCTTGACTTGACTACACCCTGCGTGCTACGGTTTGCGTTTCAGGGACAGAGCGTTACTTCGACCATGATCTCCGCCGCCTCTTCCTTGCGCAGGGAGATCTGGTAATCTTTGAGGGAAAATTCGAGGGGATCACCCAAGGGGGCCTTGCGTATGAGCCGCAGCTCCGCGCCGGTTACCACGCCCATATCCAACAGACGCTGGCGCAGCGCCCCCCGGCTGTTGAGGCGTACGACCACCCCCACTTCCCCTTTTTGCAGTTGGCTCAGGGGGATGAGTTTGATCTGGGGCGTGAGGGCCTCGGGGTCATCACACGCTCCGGCGGCGACCTCCAGCATCTCCTCTTGGGGCACTACCAGCACCCGGGCGGCGGTATCCTGGGTCAAGCTGAGATGATGGCGCGGGCCGTCCTCCGCCCCCAGGGCAAGCAGCCGCTCGCCGGCGTCTGCGATGCTCAACACCGTGACCGGCGTGCCGACCTGCAACCCGTGCTGGTGCAGGAATTCGCGGACGGCGGCGTCGGTGGGCAACTCCGCCACGTGTCCCACCCGCCCGGTGGCGATGGCGGTCAGGGGAGCCGCCACGGGATAGGCGAAAGCCGTGTTTGATGAAGGGATGGGCGTGCCCAGGGGCGTCACCCGGGGATTGCCCAGGAAGTCGGCCATGCGATTTGCCACGTCGTTGGGCGTGCCGTGCTCCAGTGCATCGGCGACCTCCAGCGCGCGCTCCGGATCGAGGCCCAGTTTCTGGGTCAGAAAGACCGTCCAGAGCCCCCGTCGGCGCAGTACCGCCAGTCCGCGCCGCTCTCCCTCGTCCGTGAGCGTGACCCCCTTGTAGGGCCGGTAGAGCACCAGGCCCTGCTCCTGCATTTTCCGGCACATCTCGTTGGCCGATACACTGGAGATCGATAGTGCATCGGCCAGGGCAGAAAGGGGCACCGGCTCTCCTCGGGATTTCCGCAGGCGGATGATGGTGGAGAGATACATTTCAATACTCTCGCTCATGGGGTAATTATCTTGTGGGCCCGGTGAATGTCAAGAAGACGAACATGATCTTGACACGTACCAAGCTCCTCTCTGTGTACCGGTCTCATTGCTCCCGATGAATGTCAAGAAGACGAACGTGATCTTGACACCCCTCCCCCCACAGATACAATGTTGCTGCTGGTCCTGTTATAGAAGTGAGAGCCAATGATGATTCAGAATGCCAATCACCAGCCAGCGCCGATCATCGCCGTGATCGACGGCATGGGGGGCGGCATCGGCGCCCAGATCGTGACGCAGCTGCGGCAGGAGCTCCCGCTGGAGCTCGAGATCCTCGCGCTGGGCACCAATGCCGTCGCCACCCAGAAGATGATGCAGGCGCGCGCCAGCCGGGGCGCCAGCGGCGAGAACGCCATCCGCGTCTCCATCGCTGGGGCCGATTTCATCCTCGCGCCCATCGGCGTCGTCATCCCCAACTCTATGATGGGCGAGATCACGCCGGAGATGGCCATCGCCATCGCGGGCGCCCGGGGCCGCAAGCTGCTGCTGCCCATCAACCAGCCTCACTTCGAGTTGGTGGGCATCGAGTGGCAGGCGCTCACGAAGCAGATCAGCGCCGCCATCCAGTTGATCCGAGAGGATCTCAACACCGGAAGTTGACAGCCGGAACCTTTATGCTATAGTTGCCCCCGTCGGCATGAAGCCGACCTTAGGTGAAATGAAGACGCCACCCACCGGCCTGAAGGCCGGGCGTGGTGTTTTTTTGTGGCAGTGCGAGGAGCTGACGATGTGTGAATCCAAGGTCTATCTGACGGATGAGACGGGCGCCCACCAGGTGATGGAGAACGTGACCTACGTGCAGCAGGAAGATGGGGTCTATTTGCTGGTGAATCTGCTGGGTGAGCAGAAGCTGCTGCGGGGGCAGATTACGCGACTCGATCTTCTCAATCACACCATCTATCTCGAATGCACCTCAGAGCCGTCCGATTCATCCTCTTGAAGCTGTAAGGTAGTTCCAAGATCTAAAATGCGCCACAGCGCGGGCAAATCCCTGGCAAAGCGGCAGAGTTTGGAGGACTTGTTTTCATGGAACGGCCTAAACCGGCAGAGGATAAAACGACATGTCGATGTGCGCGCGTTTGAACTCGGGTTGCCCTCACCATTCACTATTCGCCATTCGTCATTTGCCATTCGCCATTTGCCATTCGTCATTCGCAATTTGCAGATTTGATAATTACTGAAGGAGACCTCTCTTATGTGTGATACTTGTGGTTGTGAAGAACATACGCACACGCACGCAGCGCCGGCACCGGCGGGCACGATTCCCGTGGTGCAGAACATTCTCAGTGCCAACGAGCAGGCGGCGCGACACAACCGCGCCCACTTCGCCGCTCATGGCATCGTCGCGGTGAACGTGATGTCCTCCCCCGGCTCCGGCAAGACCACCCTGCTGATGGCGACCATCGCCGCGCTCCAGGGCCGGCGCCGGATCGGCGTCATCGAGGGGGACGTGGCCTCCCAAGTGGACGCCGAACGCATCGCCACCACCGGCACGCCCGTGGTGCAGATCAACACCGGCGGCGGCTGTCACCTCGACGCCCCGCAGATTCACGATGCCCTCCACGCCCTGCCCGAGGGCCAGCTCGATCTGCTCTTCATCGAGAACGTGGGCAACCTCATCTGCCCGGTGAGCTTCGACCTGGGGGAGACGCGCAAGGTCGCGTTGCTCAGCGTGCCCGAGGGCGACGACAAGCCCTACAAATACCCCGGCATCTTCGAGGCAGTGGATCTGGTTCTCGTCACCAAGGCGGATCTGTTACCGGTGCTGGACTTCGACCTGGAGGCCTTCCGGGCCCTGGTCCAGGGGCTGAACCCAGAAGCGCAGATCTTCGCCCTCTCCGCCAAGACGGGTGAGGGGATGGAGCCCTGGCTGGCCTGGCTGGAGGCGCAACAGTGACGCCGGATACACCTTCCCGTCACTATCTCATCACCGGGGGCGCGGGCTTCCTGGGTATCAACCTCATCCGCTACCTGCTGCAACGGGGCCACCGGGTGACGTCACTGGACATCGCCGACTTTAAGTACTCCGACGTCATCGATCAGGTGGAGGTCCTTCAGGGCGACATTCGCGACCTGGACGCCGTCAAGCGGGCAATGGAGCGCTGCGACATCGTCGTCCACGCGGCGGCGGCCCTGCCCCTCTACCCCCCGGAGGATATCTATACCACCAACACCGACGGCACGCGCAACGTCCTCGAGGCCGCCTACCAACGGGGCATGGAGCGCGTCATCCACATCTCCACCACGGCGGTCTACGGTATTCCCGACCACCACCCGCTGCTGGAAGACGATCCGCTGGACGGCGTCGGCCCCTACGGTGAGACCAAGGTAGAGGCCGAGGCCATCTGCCGCGAATACCAGGCGCGGGGGATGTGTATCCCCATCCTGCGGCCCAAATCTTTCGTCGGTCCGGAGCGGCTGGGCGTCTTCTCCCTGCTCTACGAGTGGGCCGCCGAGGGCAAGCACTTCCCCATGCTGGGACGAGGTGACAATCGCTACCAGCTGCTCGACGTCGCCGACCTGTGCGGTGCCATCGATCTCGCAGCGCGGGGCGAGCGCGGTGTGGTGAACACCACCTTCAACATCGGTGCCAAGTCCTTCACCACCGTGCGCGCGGAATTCCAGGCTGTGCTGGATGCCGCCGGTCACGGGCGGCGGGTCGTCCCCTTTCCCGTGGGGCCGATGATCGTCGCGCTGCGCATCCTGGACCGACTGCATCTCTCGCCCCTCTATCAGTGGACCTATGAGACCATCGGCAAGGACTCTTTTGTCTCGACCGAGAAGGCCGAGCGGGTGTTGGGCTTCGCGCCGCAGTACTCCAACACCGAGGCCCTGCTGCGCAACTTCCGCTGGTACCTGGAGCATCGAGCTGTGCTCCAGGGCACGGGCGTGACCCATCGCGTGGCGTGGAACCAGCGCTTATTGCGGTTGGCCAAGGTCTTCTTCTAGGTTCAGGGGGGGGCTTGCTGCGCCCTACCCGCCCTTCCCGAAGGCTCATGAAGCCCACGTCCCTCCGCTATTCCCTGTTGCGCTTTGCCGTCACGCTGTGGATCGTGCTGACGGCGAACTTCCTCTTGCCGCGCCTGCTGCCCGGCGACCCGCTGGCGGCGCTGCTCGACCCGGAGAACAGCGACTACGTCTTCGACGCCGAGGTGCGCACCGCGCTGGAGGCCTACTACGGCCTGGATCGCCCCCTGCCGGAGCAGTACGGACGCTATCTGCGCGGGGCCTTCACCGGCGACTGGGGGCGCTCCATCCGTTTCAACCGCCCGGTGTGGGAGCTGGTCGCCGCGCGCCTGCCGTGGACCCTGCTGCTGACGCTGACGGCGCTGGGGCTGGCCTCCCTCCTCTCCATCGTCGGGGGCGTCGAGGCGGCCTGGCGGCGCGGTTCCCACACGGACCAGGCGCTGGTCGCGTTGAGCGTCGTCGCCGGCAACGCGCCGGTCTACTTCGTGGGACTGCTCTTGCTCATCCTTTTCGGCGCGCGCCTGCGCTGGCTGCCGCTGGCGGGCGGGCGGACGCCCTTCGCCCACTACGACACAGCGTGGGCCGCCATCGCAGACGTGGGGCGGCACCTTATCCTGCCGGCGCTCACTCTGACGCTGGCACTGGTCGGCGGGCGCTTCCTCCTGCTGCGCAACAGCATGCTCGGCATCCTGCGGGAGGACTTCATGCAGGTGGCCCGCGCCAAGGGGCTGCACCCCCGGCGGCTCAAGTGGCGGCACGGCCTGCGCAACGCGCTGCTGCCCTTCGTGGCGCACCTGGCGGCCCACGCCAGCCTCGCCATCACGGGCGCGGTCTTCATCGAGACCCTCTTCGACTATCCGGGGATGGGACGGCTGATCTTCGAGGCGGTGGGCGCGCGCGACTATCCTGTGATTCAGGGCGCTTTCGTCGTCGTCTCCGTCGCCGTGATCACGGCTAATCTGCTGGCCGATGGGCTCAATGCGCGTCTCGATCCGCGCCTGAGGGCAGCGTGAACGGCGAACTGGCGGTGGGCCTGGGCCTGCTGGCGTTAGTGGTGGGCATCGCCCTCGGCGCACCGCTGCTGGCGCCGCACGATCCTCGCGCCTTCACCGCGCCGCCGCTGGCGCGTCCCAGCTCGGCGCATCCCCTGGGGGCGAACGACGTCGGGCAGGACCTCCTCAGCGAGTTGCTCTACGGCGCGCGTGTCTCGCTGCTCGTCGCCGTGGGGGCGGCGCTGGGCACGGTGACGTTGGGCGCGCTGGTGGGCGGCGTCGCTGGGTACGCCGGGGGCGGGGTGGATCGCGGCTTGATGGGGCTGGTGGACATCCTGCTCTCGCTGCCGCGCCTGCCGCTGCTGATTCTGCTGGCGGCCTTCCTGGGCGCAGGTCTGGGGCAGACGGTATTGAGCTTCACGCTGCTCTTCTGGCCCGCCACGGCCCGGGTGGTGCGTGCGCGGGTGCAGGTAGTGCGCGAGCGCGGCTACGTCCGGCTGGCGCAGGGCTTCGGTGGCGGTGCGGGCTACGTGCTGCGCCGTCACGTCCTGCCGGAGATCGCGCCGCTGCTCGTCGCTGGTTGGGTCACGGCGGCGGGACAGGCCGTGGCGATGGAGGCGGGTCTGGCCTTCCTCGGCCTGGGCGATCCCACGGCCAAGAGCTGGGGGCTGATGATGCGCTTCGCCCTCAACCTGCCCGGCCTGATGCTCACCGACCGCTGGCTCTGGTGGCTGCTGCCCCCGGGTCTCAGTATCACGCTGTTGATGCTGGCGCTGGCCTTTCTCGGCAATGGGTGGGAGCGGGTGCAAAATGGCGAAGGGCGAAGGGCGAATAGCGAATGGTGAATGGCGAATGGATATCCGGCATCCAGCATCCAGTATCCAGCATCCAGCATCCAGTGACCGGCATTGAGCCGTTGCTGGTGGTGCGCGATTTGCGGGTGCATTTTCCGGTTTCGTTGAACGGGAATGGGCGCGATGGGGTGTTGCACGCGCTGGATGGGGTTTCCTTTGAACTGCGGGCCGGGGAGACGCTGGCGCTGGTCGGGGAGACGGGCTCCGGCAAGACGACATTGGCGCGCGCGCTGCTCGGCCTGCATCCGCCGGGAAGCGTTCAGGGCAGCCTGCGCCTGGCGGGGCAGGAGCTGTCGGCGCTGAACGAGGCCGGCTGGCGCGCGGTGCGCTGGCGGCGGATCGCGCTGGCGGTGCAGGGGGCGGGCGCGGCCTTCGATCCCGTCTACCGCGTGGGGGAGCAGATCGCTGAGCCGCTGCGCGAACATCTGCGCCTCCCCGCCGCCGAGGCCGAGGCGCGGGCGACGGCGCTGGCGCTGCGCCTGGAACTGGCTCCACGTCACCTGCACGCCTACCCCCACCAACTCAGCGGCGGCGAACTGCAACGCGCGCTGCTGGCGATGGCGCTCAGCTGCGGGCCGGAACTCCTCATCGCCGACGAGCCGACCAGCGGGCAGGACGTCTTCACCCGCGCCCGGCTGGTGCAGTTGCTGCGCCAGATCGCCCGCGAAGAGGACATCGCCCTGCTGCTCATCTCCCACGACCTGTCCGCCGTCGCCCAGCTGGTGGAGCGGGTGGCGGTGCTCTACGCCGGCAAACTGCTGGAGGTGGGTGACGCGCGCGGCGTCCTTGAACAGCCGCGCCATCCCTACACCTGGGGGCTGCGCAACGCCTATCCCAGCATGAGCACGGCGCGCGACCTGAGCGGCATCCGCGGGCAGTTGCCCGATCCCACCGCGCCGCCGACCGGCTGCCGCTTTCATCCGCGCTGCACGCAGGCCGTCGAGCGCTGCCGCCGGGAGGAGCCGCCCCTGGTCGAGCACGCCGGGCGGCTGCTCGCCTGTCACTTGGGCGGGCTGCAAGTGCTACTTCGTGCCACGGGGCTGCGCAAGACCTTCGAGGGCAACAACGGGCGCGGGATAGGCAGCGACGCGGTCGAAGCCGTGCGGCGGGCCGATCTGGAGATCTACGAAGGCGAGGTCGTCGCGCTGGTGGGCGAGACGGGCAGCGGCAAGAGCACGATAGGGCGGATGCTGGTGGGGCAGCTGGACCCCGATGCCGGGCAGGTGATCTTCGAAGGGCACGACCTGGGGCGAATCGCCAATGGGCAGCGCAAGCGGCTGGCGCGACGCATCCAATGGATCCCCCAGGATCCCTTCGAGGCGGTCAGCCCGCGCCTGTCGGTGTTGGAGGTGGTGCGCGAGCCGCTGGACGTGCAGGGGCGCGGGAGGGCGGAGGAGCGCGCCGCGCAGGTGCGCGCGGTCTTGCAGGCGGTTAACCTGCCGGTGAGCGCGGCCTTCCTGGCGCAGCGGGCGCACGATCTGAGCGGCGGGCAATTGCAGCGCGTCGCTATCGCCCGCGCCCTGACGCTGGAGCCGAAGCTGCTCGTGGCCGATGAACCGGTCTCGATGCTCGACGCCAGCGAGCGCGCCAAGGTGCTCATCCTGCTCAAGGCCATCCAGAACGCGCGCGGGCTGGGGATGTTGCTTATCTCTCACGATCTGGCACTGGTGCGCAAGGTCGCCGACCGCATGCTGGTGTTGCGCGAGGGCGAGATCGTCGAGGGGGGGGCGGCCAGCCGGGTGTTGGTCGCGCCCCGGCATGCCTACACGCGCGCGCTGTTGCAGGCTGCGCCGTCGTTGGGGTGGGAGGGGTGAACTGGTTGCTGGATACTGGATGCTGGATGCGTTGCTACGTTTGACCTTCGACTTTAGACCTTTGACCTTAGCTGCATTTCTAGGAGGGAGCATGTCCCATCATACTTCGTTGTCCAAAGCCCTGCGCGGGCTCTTCGTCGTCGTACTGTTGCTGCTGGCCGGGTGTCGGGCGCCGGTCACGGAGACGGCGCCGCCTTCGGGGGCGGCTTACGTCGAGACGCTGCGGCTCAAGGGCGGCGGCTATTGGGGCCATCCCTCGCCCTTCGGTTTCAACCGGGGGCCGGGCTACGTGCGCGCATCCCTTATCTTCGACACTCTCGTCTGGCGCGACGCCGGCGGGGAGACCATCCCCTGGCTGGCGACGGATTGGGACCTCTCCGACGATGGCCTCACCTGGACCTTTAACCTGCGTGAGGGCGTCACCTGGCACGACGGTACGCCTCTGACAGCGGACGACGTGGTCTTCTCCATTGAGACCTACCTCGCCCGCCCTGAGCTCCGCTGGTTCATGTCCCAGGTCGATGTGATCGCCTCGGTCTCCGCCCCCTCCGAACATCAGGTGGTGATCCGGCTCTCGCGGCCCTTCGCGCCCTTCCTTGCCACCACCGCCGAGGCGCTCTTCATCTTCCCCCGGCACATCTGGGAGGGTGTGGAACAGCCGCAGAGCTATGCCGAACCGGAAGCCTTCGTGGGGAGTGGCGCCTACCGGTTAGCGGAGTACAGTCAGGAGGAGGGAACCTACCGCTTCGAAGCTAACCCCGACTTCTTCCTGGGCGCGCCCTATGTCCGGCGCATCGAATTCGTCCCCGCCGGCGACGAGCTGCTGGCACTGATGAATCGCGACATCGCGGCCTTCGACAAGTTTGGCGGCGTGACCGACGAGATGCTCGAATCCTTCCGGCAGGCGCCCTATCGCATCGACGAGGCGCCGGGCGAGTGGGGAATGTTCCTTTACTTCAACCTGGAACGAGAGAGCCCGCTGCAGGATCTGCGGGTGCGGCAGGCCATCGCCCACGCGGTGGATCGGCAGGCGATGGTGGAGCGGGTGCTCTTCGGCTTCGGCGACCTCGGTAATCCCGGCTTTCTGCCGCCCGCCAACCCCTTTCACAACCCGGAGGTGCCCTCCTACGCCCGCGACCTGGAAAAGGCCCGAGCCCTGCTCGCCGAGGCGGATTACGACGGAACACCCCTGCGGCTCTTCTATTCACCCGATTGGATCATGGCTTCGACGCGGGTGGTGGAGATCATCGAGTCGGGGTTGAGTGAGATCGGTATTCCGCTGGAACTGGTCACCCTGGATCAGGCCACCATCGACGCCGCCGCCAAGGAAGGGAACTACGAGGTCCTCCTCACCGGCTTCGGCGGGCTGGGCGGCGATCCCGATCAGTTACGGCGCAACTTCGCCAGCGCCAGTCCCGCACGCGGTTTCTCGCGGGCGCTGGGCTACGCCAATCCCGAGTTCGACGCGCTGGCCGAGGCCCAGGTCTCGATGAGCGACGAGGGCGAGCGGCGGGCTACGGTTAACCAAATGCAGGCCGTCCTGGCGGAGGAGTTGCCCGCGCTGGCCCTCTACTACACCGCGCGCGTCGTCGTCTACGATGCCGAAGTCTTCGATAACTGGTACTTTACCCCCGGTGGCTACGGTGGCGGGATTCCCATGCCCTACAACAAGCATCAGTTCATCATCGGCGAGCCGGAGGGATTGAGTATCAGAAGCGAGTGAGCGAGTTTCACCACGGAGGCACGGAGAACACAGAGAAGGACCTCGGTGTTCTCTGTGTCTCAGTGGTTTTTTTACCGGACAGGAGACATTATGGATGCTTTACGAGCCTTTTTTGAAGATCTGGCCCCTCGCTGGGACGCACAGCAGCCGGATAACCGCGAGGCCGTGCTATTAGCGCTCCTCGCACCTTTCGCCGAGCTGCTGCAACCTGCCCAGAATCTCCTCGAAGTGGGCACTGGCACCGGGCCGCTGATCCCCTGCTTGCGCGCCTATGTGCCCACGGCGCGGATCGTCTCCATTGATCTGGCCCATGGGATGCTGGGGCGGGCACAGCGGCGGGTGCCCGGAGCTGGGCTGGTACAGGCCGATGTCCACCGGCTACCCTTTGCCTCCCCGCTGGCTGGCTTCGACATCGCGGTGTGCCACAACAGCTTCCCGCACTTCGCGCGGATGGATGCCGCCTTACACGAGCTACGCCGGGTGCTCAGCCCTGGCGGGGCGCTGCTCATCCTCCACGACCTGAGCCGGGAGCGGGTGAATGCCATCCACAGCGGTGCAGGAGGCGCGATTGCGAACGACTTGTTGCCGTCGGGCGAGCGGATGCAGCAGCTGCTAGGGGCGGCTGGATTTGATGAGGTGTGGGTGGAGGATAGCGCTACCTGTTACCTGGCGGGGGGGCACAAATTCTAGCCGGCCGCAAGTGCGCCGGATCTCTCTTGCCAAAGGCGGGAATTCCCCGTACAATACCGCCGTAGAGAGGAAGCAGAAATCTTGCAATCCAGAGCGCGCATTGTTCGGACCAAACTGACGCCTCCGCGTCTCCCCAAGCGCATCCTGCCCCGGCCCCGGCTCACCCGCAGACTCCTGGAGGCCCTCGACTTCCGCCTGACCATCGTTCAGGCGGGAACGGGTTATGGCAAGAGCACGGCTCTGGCTTCCCTGGCGCGCGAACCCTATCCCCTCGCCTGGTATCACCTCGACGAGGAGGATCGGGATCCCCTCATCTTTCTGCACCACCTCGTCCACACGGTGCGGGGAGCGCTTCCCGGGCTCTCCGATGCTCCGCTGGCCCTGCTGGAAGGTTGGGACCGCAGCGACGGCAACTTCAGCTGGACGGCTCCGGTGGACGCGCTCGTCAACGAATTGGCTGAGCACCTCGTCGCCCCCCTGCTGCTCGTACTCGACGACGTCCACATCCTGCGGGAGACGAACGTCCCCCTCCGCGTCCTGGATCGACTCGTTGGACGGGCACCCGCGGACCTCCACGTCTTCCTCTCCACCCGGTATCCGCTCAATTCGCCCTCCCTGGTCACCTGGCGCGCGCGGGGAGAGGTGCTGGAGATCGGACAGGCGGAGCTGGCCTTCACGGCGGAGGAGGTGGCGGCCCTTTTCGCCACCGGTGACGGTCGCTCGCTTACTTCCTCCCAGCTCGAGCGGCTGGTTCAGGAGACGGAGGGTTGGGCCATCGCCCTCCAACTGATCTGGCAGGGGATGCGGAGCGGGAGTCCCCTCGCGCTGCCCGAGGGCATGATGGAGGCCCCCGATCCTACCGAGAAGCTCTTTGCCTATCTGGCGCAGGAGATCCTGGAGCAGCAGGCGCCCGACGTGCGCGACTTTCTTCTCCACACCGCCGTGCTCCGGCGCATGACGCCCGACCTCTGTGACCGGCTGTGGACGTCCCAGGGCAGCGGTCCCATTCTGCGCTACCTGCTCGAAAGCGGGTTGTTCGTCGTCGATATGGGGGACGATCACGTCCGTTATCATCATCTCTTCCGCGATTTTCTGCTGCACCAGCTGCCCCCGGCTACCCGGGCCATCCATCATCTCCAGGCCGCTCGCTGCCTCCAGGAGCAGGGAGGGGTCGAGGAGGCCATCTATCACCTTCTGGAAGCCGGCGCCGAGGAAGAAGCCGCCCATCTCCTCGAAGAGGTAGGCCGCGCGCTGGTTCGTGAGGGGCGACTCGACGTGCTGGCCCGTTGGATCGGGACGCTGACCCCGTCCCGGCTCCAATCTCACCCCGCGCTCCTCGTCTACCTGGGCGATATCGCCCGGTTGCAGAGCCGCTTCGACGAGGCGCTGGGCTGGTACCGTCAGGCAGAGACGCGCTACCGCGCTCACGACGATCCCGCCGGGCTGAGCCAGGCCCTGCGCGGTCAGGCCCGTATCTATCTCGATACCGTCAATCCCAGCAAGGCCGAGCACCTTCTGCAGGAGGCCCTCCGCCTCTCCGATGGGCAGGCGAACCGTGAGAGTCACGCCCGGCTGCTGGAGCTGCTGGCCGAGAACCGCCTCAATCTGGGCCACCCGGAAGAGGCCGAAAGGCTGCGGGTGCAGGCTGAGGCGTTGCGCCACGAAGGGCCGGGAGAGGCGGAACTGGCGGTCCGGGTGATGCTGCGCACGGGCCAGCTGGAGCAGGCCCGCCGCCGGCTGGAGGAGCGGGTAAAGCGGGAGCAGCAGGATCCGGTGCGGCGCCCCCGCGCCCACCGCGAGACGCTGTTGCTGCTCAGTCTTATCCTCGCACTGAGTGGCGAGGGGGAGGCGGCTTACACCTACGCCGTCGAGGGGACGGAGCGGGGGCAGGAGCTGCACTCCCCCTTCGTCACGGCGGTGGGTTACATGCGCCAGGGACACGGCTGGCTCCTTCGCGATCCGGTGCGGGGCTATGAGGAAGCCCGCCGCTGCTACGAGGAGACCATCCGTATCAGTGAGACACTGGCGGTGCCCCGCTTGCGCGTCGAGGCCTACTGGGGGCTCAGCCGAGCTCACGGCTTCAACGGAGCGCTGGAGCCGGCCCGTCTCGCCGCCGAGCAGGGGTTGGAGATCGCGGCGCAGGCGGGCGACCAATGGATCGCAGCCCTCATCCTGCTGTCGATGGGCGGGGGCTACACCCTCGCGGACCAATACGCAGAGGCCGATGCCTGGCTGCGCCGGGCGGCGGCAGCCTTCCACGAGTGCGGCGACAACTACGGGCGGACCGTCTCGCGTCTCTGGCAGGGCCTTCTGTGGTGGGAGCAGGAGGATCGGGTCCGGTTGCACCAAGCCCTTGAGGAGCTGCTGCACCTCGCCCGCACTCACCGGTATGATTTCCTCTTCGGGCGCCAGACCCTGCTGGGTCCGCCCGACGTTCGCGCGCTGATCCCCCTGTTCATCACGGCCCGGGAGGAGGGGATCGAGGCCGAATACGCCGCGCGTCTCCTCGTCCGCCTGGGTCTGCCCGAGATCCAGTACCATCCCGGCTATCAACTGCGGGTGCAGACGTTGGGCGCCTTCCGCCTCTGGCGGGGGGCGGAGGAGATCCCGCCCCAGGCGTGGCGGCGGGAGAACGCCCGGCAGCTCTTCCAGCTGCTGCTCACCTATCGCGACCGGATGCTGGAGCGCGAGCAGATCCAGGAGCTGCTCTGGCCCGGTCAGGACCCTGAAACGGCGCTGCGGGATTTCAAGGTGGCGCTGAGCACGCTCTACAAGGTGTTGGAGCCCGAGCGGAAGCGGGGTGCGCCTTCCGCCTACGTGGCACGAGACGGCACCCTCTACGGATTGCGGCCCGGCGCGGATCTGGCGCTGGACGCCGACGCCTTCGAGGTGCACGTCCAGGAGGGAGATGCGCGCTATCCCGATGACCCCGAGGGGGCGCTGGCGGCATATCGAGAAGCCCTGGCGCGTTACCAGGGGGAGTATCTGCAGGAGTACCCCTACGAGGATTGGGGCATCGAGGAGCGGGAGCGGCTGCTCACCCTCTACTTGCGCACTGCCGACCGGACGGCGCAGGCGCTGGCGGAGCGGGAGCGATGGGAGGAGGTCATCGCCGTGTCCGAGGCCATCCTCGCCCGGGATAACTGCTGGGAGGGGGCGTACCGGCTCCTGATGACCGCCTACGCCCGCCGGGGCAACCGTCCCCAGGCCCTGCGCACCTACCAGCGGTGCGTGGATTGCCTGCGTGCGGAGTTGGACTTGGCCCCCTCGGAGCAGACAGCACAGGTGTACGAAGGCCTCACGCAGGGCTGACCTCCAGCAAGACGTTCGATGCACGGCGCCGGGCGCGGTGCGACGATCCCCCCCGCATCTGGGTGGGGAAGGGCTTCCCCCTTGTAACTCCCCGGTAACTCGCCTCTGCTATGATAGGGTCATAGGCAGCCGTGAGCCACTGCGCTCAGTGGGGCTCACCGGCTCAGAAAGGCCCGATGGCAGAGACCACAATCGTCTCATTCATTCTGCGCTTCACGGTAGAAGAGGGACTCGATCCCCTCTCGTCCACACCCGCCTGGCGCGGGATGCTCCGCCACGTCCACACGGACGAACAGATTAACTTCGTGCGCCTGGAAGAGGCGCTGGAGTTCATCGCCCGCTACGTGGATCTCCGCCCGAGCAATTCAGTGCAGCCCACAGAACCAGCAGAGCCTAGCATTCTCCCAAGGAGGTAACCATGCGTTTGAAGGATAAAGTCGCACTCATCACCGGCGGTGCTGCCGGTATTGGCAAGGCGACGGCACAGCGCTTCGTAGCAGAGGGCGCCAAGGTCGTGATTTGCGATGTCAACGAGGAGGAGGGCCGGCAGGTCGCCGAGGAGCTCGGGGTCGAGTTCTACCAGGTGAATGTCGCCGACCGCGACGAGGTACAGCGCTGGGTGGACGCCGTCGTCGAAAAGCACGGGCGTATCGACGTGCTCATCAACAACGCCGGCATCACCCGCGACGGGCTCTTCGTCAAGGTCAAGGAGGGCGAGCTGGTCAAGCAGATGGAGGAGGCGGCCTTCGATCTGGTGATGGATGTCAACCTCAAGGGGGTCTTCAACTGCGCGCAGGCCGTCGCGCCCCAGATGATCAAGCAGGAGGGCGGGGTCATCGTCAATGCCTCTTCGGTGGTGGGACTCTACGGCAACTTCGGGCAGACGAACTACGTCGCCACCAAAGCCGCCGTCATCGGTATGACGAAGGTCTGGGCCCGGGAGCTGGGACGCTACAACGTGCGTGTCAACGCCGTGGCACCGGGCTTCATCGCCACGGAGATGGTGCAGAAGATGCCCGATAAGGTATTGGATTCCATGCGGCAGCACACCCCGCTGGGACGGCTGGGTACGCCCGAAGAGATCGCCGCCGTCTACCTCTGGCTGGCGAGCGACGAGGCGAGCTTCGTCCACGGCACGACCATCAGCGCCGACGGCGGCATCGTGATCGGCACGTAGGGGAGGGCGCCATGCCAGAACGATACGCAACCATCATCGCCACGGGACGTTACGTCCCGCCCATCGAGGTGACGAACGCCGACTTCAAGGAGAAGATGGCTCAGGTCAGTCCCAAACTGCCGGAGGTGGTGGATAAGTTCGAGGCGAGCAGCGGCATCAGGACGCGCTTCTACGCCCCCGACGATTGGGCCACCTCCGATCTTGCAGTGGAGGCGGCGCGAGACGCGCTCGACGACGCCGGCCTGAAGCCTGAAGATCTGGACATGATCCTGCTGGGCACCGACAGCCCCGATTACATCACGCCGGCCACCTCGGTGGTGGTGCAGCACAAGCTGGGCGCGGAAAACGCCGGCACCTTCGATATCGGCTGTGCCTGTGCCTCCTTCCCTACCGGCCTGGTCCAGGCCGCCGGGATGCTGGCGACTAATCCGCAGATGAAGCACATCCTCGTCATCGGCGCCTACATGATGCACAAGCTCGCCGACCACGAGCGGGATCTGATGGCCTTCTTCTACGGTGACGGCGCGGGCGCCGCCATCCTCACGGCGAGCGACAAACCGGGCTTTCTGGGCTCCACCTTCTTCGCCGACGGCTCCTATCACAAGCACTGGGGGATCTACGCCGGGGGGACCTACGAGCCGGCGACGGCGGAGAGCGTCGCGGCCGGGCGCACGCAGGTGCGGTTCGTCCAACCCTTCCCGCCGGAGGTCAACAATGAGGGTTGGCCTCTGCGCATGAAGGAGCTGGCGAAGCACGGAGACTTCGACCTCCAGGACGTCGATCTCGCCATCTACACGCAGGTACGGCTCAGCAGCATCCAGCTGGTGATGGAGGAGCTGGGGTTGCCGTTGGAGAGGGCCCACTGGATCATGGACAAGTGGGGCTACACCGGTTCCGCTTGCCTGCCCATGGCCTTCGACGACGCACGGAAAGAGGGCAAGGCCCGCCCCGGCGATCTGGTGACCTTCGTCGGCTCGGGGGTGGGCTATAACCAGGCGGGCGCGGCATTCATCATGTAAGTTGGATAGTCAAGTAGTCAGATAGTCGAGGGGTAATCACGACTAACGGCTAGAGACCAACGACTATTTGGCTGATGACTACAAGACTAACGACTACCTGACTACACGACTAAAGGACTACATATGGATTTCAAAAGCATGTATGCTGAGAGACGCCTCTCCATCCGCGATGCTGTGGGCATGCTGCAATCGGGGCAGCGCGTGGCAGCGGCGATGTGCGCCTCAGAGCCGGTGGGGCTGCTCAGTGAGCTGGAGCACCACGCCGAGCGTCTGGAGGATGTCCACGTCTTCATGTGCCTCCCCATGCGCCAGTACGGCTTCTACACCCGGCGGGAGATGGCGGGGCATTTCTTCCTCGAAAACTGGTTCTACGGCGTGCCTGATCGCCAGGCCCATCCCCTGGGCCTGGTCTCCTACATCCCCAACAATCTCCACCGCGCGGGAAGCGATCGCATCCACGCGGGCGGCATCGACGTCTTCTGGGGCACGGCGACGCCCCCCAACGATCGCGGCATCATGTCCCTCTCCACCTCGCTGGTCTTTGAGCGGCAGCTGCTCGACGCGGCAGATCTGGTCATCCTGGAGATCAACTCCAACCTGCCGTGGACGCTGGGTGATACCCAGATCAGCCTGCGGGACGTGGACTACCTGGTGGAGCACGACGCACCGCTGGTTACACTGCCCGCCATGGAACCGGCGGAGGTGGAGGCGACCATCGGGCAGTACATCGCCGACCTCATCGAGGATGGTTCGACCATTCAGCTGGGCATCGGTGGCATTCCCAACGCTATCGCCCAGAGCCTCTACGACAAACGCGATCTCGGCATCCACACGGAGATGTTCACCGACGGGATGGTCGATCTCTTCGAGGCAGGCGTTGTGACCGGGCGGAAGAAGACGCTGTGGCCCAACAAGCTGGTGGGTGCCTTCGCCCTGGGCACGCAGAAGCTCTACGACTTCATCCACAACAACGTCGCCGTCGAGTTCCAGCAGGGGAAGGTGACCAACGATCCCTACGTGATGGGCAAGAACGCGAAGATGGTGAGTATCAACACCGCCCTGCAGGTGGACGTACTGGGGCAGGTCTGCTCGCAGAGCATCGGCTCCCGCCACTTCAGCGGGACGGGGGGGCAGCTGGATACCCATCGGGGCGCGCAGATGTCGCCGGGGGGCCGGGGCATCATCGCCCTGCGCTCCACCGCCAAGAACGACACCATCTCCACCATCGTGCCCCAGCTGACGCCGGGCGCCGAGGTCACCGTCCCCAGCCAGGACGTGGACACCGTCGTGACGGAGTACGGCGTCGCCGAGCTGCGGGGGCGCTGTCTCAAAGACCGCGTCGCGGCGCTCATCGGCATCGCCCATCCCGATTTTCGCCCGTGGCTGCGGGAGGAAGTACGGCGGCTAGGCATTTAGGATTTTAGTTAGTCCGATAGTCGGGTAGTCGGGTAGTCCGATAGTCGGGTAGTCAGGTAGTCAGG
>NPIE01000835.1_pt1 | contig 38909 bp, 18 predicted proteins | sample 8637661 | NCBI WGS metagenome assembly NPIE01 (sample SAMN07420842, study PRJNA396082) | bioreactor metagenome | isolation source: sample BA12 brine-fed electro-methanogenic bioreactor BA | place: Japan: Kochi | collected 2016-12-09 | reverse complement strand
GTGCCCAGGTAGACACGGGAAGTGTGAGCTACAATGCTAACAACCGGATGTTAACCTGGATACTGGACTCAGTACCCATGGGAGATCCCTACCTGAACTTAACCGTGATATCACCGGTAGGGGGAAGTTTTACCATTAAACCAGTGATAAGATCCGGCACTTTCAACAGTAACCTGGACCCTACTGGAATATTCTCCTTTAGTGTGCAGGGTAATGGTTCTAAGGGCACGGTGGTAAACGCCGCCAGCACCACCAGAACCGTACCTCTGAAGAGTACCGGAACACCAGTGAATTACCTGGTACTGGCTGTTTTGATGGTGGCAAGTGGATTAATAGCACCTAAGATTAAAAAATAAACCTTTAATTTCCTTTTTTTTATTATTTTTTTATAAATGAAGAATACCACATAATAATGCGCGGTTTGTGATTCAACCTATAAAACCACTCTGTACCGGTAGGTTATTTGGAGATCTCTTTGTTAAAAGAAATTTAAGTGTTTCCATTCCCTTTTTTATCCAAATATTTCTTAGCTACCTCTTTGTCAAAATCAGAGATATAATCTTTATCCTGGATTTTTCGATACTTTTCAAATTCTTTATTGGCTATTTCCTTGGCTACTGCCTGGGAAACTTTCCCGGGATTCTCGAGAATATCGTATTCATTGAATTTAAGGAATGCATCTAACCTTGATGACCAGTCCTCCATGGACATTAGTTTATGTCTTTCTGCCTGGTTTTCGGCATAGTCCAGGTACATGTTAACGATACGATTCAATTCTGAAATCTCTTTTGGGGATAAATAGTTTTTAGCTACATCAGTGTCTGTTTTTAGGATTTTACCTTCTGGTGCATTCTTCCAAGTGGTGAGGCCCATATTCTTTTTGGTGCTGTCAGCTCGTTCTGATATGATTTCTGCTGCAGTGTGGTGGGTGATGGCCCAGTGAAGCTTATTTTGAACCGTGGCATAGAAGGTTCGGGTAATCTCGGCATCTTTATTATAATCAAAACTGCACTGTGCATAGATATCAGTGATTTTTTGGTAGAATCTACGTTCACTGGCCCGGATTTCACGGACCTTTTCCAGTAATTCATCAAAATAATCCTTACCAAAGCGAGTACCGTTTTTTAGAAGTTCATCATCTAAGACGAAACCTTTGGTAATGTATTTTTTCAATGTTTCTGTTGCCCAGATTCTGAAATCAGTTGCCTTTTTGGAGTTTACGCGGTAGCCAACTGCTATGATTGCATCAAGATCATAATACTTGGTTTGATATGTTTTCCCATCGCTGGCAGTATTTTCCAAAATGGAAACAACTGATTTTTCAACTAGTTCCCCCTCTGAAAAAATATTTTTTAAATGTTTAGAAATAGCAGGTACCTTAACATCAAAAAGTTCGGCCATTGTTTTTTGTGTGGACCACATGGTGTCGTCTTTTAAAAGAACTTCAATGGTTGCCGCCCCTTCATCACCCTTGTAAAGAATTATATTATTTTTTTCTAATTTTTGATCTTCGGCCATAGATCTCAACCCTAAAAATATCTACTCCAGTTTTGCACCAAACAACCCTCATGAATTGTTTATAACTTCACTAATTATCCCCATCTTTAGTTTTCATCTAATGATTAGGGTATGTGTGTATTTTACTATGATCATTAAAAGTTTTGATAGTTTGTCCTGGAGAGTGTCTGAGAAGTAAAAAAGAATTAACTAAGGGTCAAAAACTACAGTGAGTTCAGGTTTTACCATTTCTCTACATGATTTAGTTTTTATAAGGGGTTAACAAAAACTAATAACATGGATTATCCTACAATAGGGGCATTTGAGATTAATCATTAGCAGTAATGAGGGGAGATACCTCGAAAAATAAAACTTGACAGATTAGGAAACAACAAAGATATGATGAAAATAGAAAAAATTACCGAAAATAAAAAACAGTTCCTGGATTTACTGTTGTTGGCAGACGAGCAGGAAGATATGATTGACAAGTATTTGCCAGGTGGAGACTTGTTTGCTTTATACGACGATGATTTGAAAAGTGTTTGTGTTGTAGTGCCCATAAATAGCAGAAACTGCGAGTTGAAAAACATAGCGACCTACGAGAAATATCAAGGCAGAGGGTACGGTAGAGCATTGATAAATTTCATTTCTGATTTTTATAAAAAGGACTACCAAACAATGCTGGTGGGGACCGGCGAAACCCCTGCAATCTTGTCGTTTTATGAAAGTTGTGGGTTTGAAAAGTCATATCGAGTAAAGAATTTCTTTACCGACAATTATGACCACCCTATTTTCGAGGGTGACATCCAACTGGTGGATATGATTTATCTTAAAAAGGATTTATAGGAATAGCAGGAAATGTATTACCAACGAAATAAAACGTTTAAACCGCGACCGTTAGAGGGCAAGCAGGGTGATGAGTACGGAAAATTTGACAAATAGGGGATTAGTTTATGAGCAACGAAAACCAAACGATTCACGAATTTGACTTGAATATTATTTATGATTATTTTGGAAACACAGAACGGCAAGGACCCGGAAGTCCCGAAATAACCCTCAAAGCTTTGAGTTTTATAGATGGTCTTACCGCTAAATCCAAAATTGCCGATATTGGTTGCGGAACAGGCGGTCAAACCATGGTGTTGGCGCAAAACACAGCCAGTGAGATTATCGGTGTTGATTTATTTCCGGAGTTTATCATCCAATTTAACCAGAACACCCAAAACCTAAATCTTCAAGATAGAGTGAAAGGTGTCACCGGTGATATGAAAGATCTTCCCTTTCAAGAAGAAGAATTGGACTTGATCTGGTCGGAAGGTGCGATTTATAACATTGGATTTGAACGTGGATTAAATGAGTGGCGAAAATATCTTAAAACAGGAGGATATATCGCAGTTACCGAAAATACCTGGTTTACCCAAGAGAGACCCACCGAAATTCAGGACTTTTGGCAAGAAGCCTATCCCGAAATAGACACCATATCCAACAAGGTTGCTCAAATGGAAAAAGCAGGTTATCTTCCCATTGCGACTTTTGTTGTCCCCGAAGCCTGTTGGACATATTATTATGAAGTTCAGCACCCCCAAATGCAAGAATCTTTACTGGAAAAAGAAAAATATAAGGGCAATAAATCCGCAGAAGACTTTATAGCCTATCAGCAATATGAAGCAGAGTTATACGACAAATATAAAGCATATTATGGGTATGTGTTTTATATTGGGAAAAGAATCTAATAATGACTGCCTCTAACAAGCAGTCATGATCTAAGATCTTTATATTTTTTCTTGGCCTTTCTTTAGTGGCTTTTTCAATTTTTTAGATATGATCCTTCTATTAAAACCTTAAAAAAAACTTAGAGTTGAATTTCAACTCCTATAGGGCAATGGTCAGATCCCATGATTTCAGGACGGGTGTATGCATCTTTAATGCTATCTTTAAGATTTTGAGTGGCAAAGAAGTGATCTAAACGCATTCCTATATTTTTTTCTCGGAGATTGTACATGTTACTCCACCAAGTATAGTGATGGGGGTCCAGAGTAAACTCACGGAATGTATCGGTATATCCCTGGGCTATTAATCTGTCAATAAGTGCTCGTTCTACTTGCAGAAATCCCGGCTTTTTAGATGCCTTTTTAGGGTTTGCTAGATCCAAGTGTTTATGAGCAATGTTGAAATCCCCACAAATCAATACTTTTTCACCTGAAGTTGATAAGGATTCAGTTAGGTTTAGAAACCTATCATAAAACATTAATTTATGATGGAGCATCTTGTTCTGGATATTTTTATCAGAGTTCGCACCACTAGGGAAATAAATGTTTAAAAGAATGAAATCATCGAATTCTGCTAATAGAATTCTGCCTTCTTCCTTGTACTTCCCATCTCCAAAACTATCAACAACCTTGTTGGGCTTAATTTTAGAGTAAATAGCAACTCCACTAAAACCTGGAGTTACAGTTGAAGATGAATAAAAGGAATAGTAATCATCGAATCCATCTAGAGTTGCTTTTACCTGATCTTCGGTGGCTTTAATTTCTTGCAGGCAGAATATATCGGGGCTCTCCTCTTGTAACCAATCAAGCTGTCGATTGCTATATCGTGCTCTGAGACCATTTACGTTCCATGATAGAATATCAGTTGTCATGTTTTTCTCCTGATTTAAAGATATTAAATTATAGGACCCTATTGTCATAAAAATTCATTATAAAATGATTCTTTGATATCTTTTTTATTTAGATTATAATCTAAATTCATTGTATAATTCGCTCCGAAAAAATTATTAAACCTTAAATAGCCTTAAATTACCTTAAATTATTTATCTGGTAATTCATATAGCATTACATTATTACTATTCAATTATTAAATAGGGATGTCTAAAGATATTATGAAAATAAAGGAACCCCCAAAAATACCTGCTTCTAAAGAATGGGTCAAAGTACTCTGTAATGATTATAAGTTTCAATATATTCAACATATTGATAATATACCTGATGGAGCATTATGGTCTACTTCTTGTTCCAAAACCAAATCTTCTAAATCACGTGGATACCCACGAGATTTTTATGTTGGCCGATATAACAAATTATTTTATAAATATACCGATTTATTTAATTTAGATTATGGGATAATTTCTGACAAATATGGGATACATATGAGAGATGAATGCCTAGACTATTATGATATTCATCCTAGTAATCTGAGTTTGGATGATAAGTTTAATTTAGGGTTGGTCGTTCGCGATAAAATATTAGAACAAGGTTTTAAAGAGCTAATTTTTTATTATCCTAGTCCATTACAATCAATTCCATATTTTGAAATTTTATGGTATTCTGAATTACCTGTATTTTACATATCTAAAATAAAAATATTGGAGGAATATTAAAGTGTTAGGGATAATCCTCGCTTGATATAACCTTTATCTATTAAAATATTCACAGATTCATCTAGACTTTTTTGATCCATTCCAAGTTTCTCTTTGGCAATTGATTCTATTTCCTCAAATGTAATCCACTCTGAATGTATTGATTTAAGATTCAATAAAAGATCTCTAACATTGGGGGGTAAAATTTTAGTAATTATTTCCATTACGTCATTATTGAGATTTTCTCTCATTGAATCTAACTTAGAAGCGGTAAATTCAGAATTTAACATGTCAACTTTACTGTATTGAATTAATTTTTTGACGCCATACTTAATTAATGCCTCTTGATCTTCACTAAATTCGTCTGATTTAAGGATATCAAGTTGTGTCTGAATTTTATATACATATTCACGATTATTCTTTTGATAATCTTCCCATTCACTAGAAATAGCATCAGAAGCTATGTCAAGAGTATGAGTCCAAGAGTTTAAATCTTTTACTAGTGTTTTTCTTTTCTTTACATCTTTTCTAAGCTCATTCATGTCGATTTCTTCATAATTAACTTCAAGTTGATTTATTTTATCCTTAAAAAACTTTATATCGTCCTGGAAGTTTTTTGTATCGCCTATCTTTTCATAAATTATATAATCTTCCTTTTTTTGATGCAAAGTTTTTAAAAAATCTTTTTCTGCATCATTGATATTTTCAATTAAGTTAGTGAACGTGATAACTAGACTTATTCTATCACCAATTTTCTTTATTGAATCTTCAGAAGATTTTAATAATGAGGATAGATCTATAATTTCAGAAGAAGTTTTAACATCAGGTTTATGATTTATGTTAGCTTCTTCTAGTTGTTTAAACATATAAAAAGCTAATTTATTCTTTTCATTAACGGTTTTTTTAGTTTTTTCTAATCTTTCTTCTAATTCATTTTGTCTGGTTTCAATTTCTTCAAATTTTGTACAGAGTTTGTCAAGACTATCCTTAATTTCTGAAGCCTTTTCAGAAATTTTTTCCATTTTTTCTTTTAATAAATAAATCTTTATGTTAAAGTATGGGGGTGTACTATTATCTTTATTAAATCCAAAAATTTCAAGCATTTTTTTAGCATATTCATCGGGATATTGGCGTTTAAATTTCATCTCAATATCATCAATCTTGTTTAACAAATCTTCTTTCGAATAATTTTCTAAGTAAAGATTGTTCAAGTCATCAAAATCTTCTAATAAACCCTTATATTCAACAATATCATTTCTTTTAAAATTATATTTTAACCACATAACACTTCTATTAATCACGTCATCTATTGATTCATCTAATTCAGATTTTATTTCATTTATCTCTTTCATTAAAGTAGGTGCAGCTTTGGAAGCTTCTTGAATAGCAATCAAGAAATTATTATTAAAATGTTTTAAAATTTTGGTACAAATATTAATTTTTAATAAATCATTGGAGGACTCAGCTTCTTTGAAAGTAGAAGTTATAAATTCATCAAATTCATCAAAAACGATTAATTTAGATGCTCTTTGTTTTTTAATATAATAATGTCCGAATCTTCTGAATTCATCATCATTCACATTGTTTTTATATTCGCTATAAAGTTTATTTAAATCTTCAAATGCAGAATCAATACTGTTAATTTCAATTATATCATTTTTAGGCCTAGATCTAATAATGCCTTTATAATCCATAATATTTATAAAAACATCTTGAAAGGCACGTTCATTTCTGTCTCGAATTATGAAATAGCTTTTCAAATCATTTAAACTCAATTTGCCACCTGCATTTTTAATAAATTCAAAGATTCTATCTTCTACAGGGTTAGTGGTAACAGTATATTTGTCTCCACTCTCAATTAAAAAACCATTATTAGCTAAATCTAACGAAACTTTGGTGATTTCACCAGACCCATCTTCAAAATCAGATGCTATGAAACCTTTACTTCCATATCTTTTAAATAACAAAACTCCATCCATGTTTAGACTGTGGATTTCATCAGGAGTATGAGAACCGTCATAATTTAAATATAATTTAAGTCCATCGGCAAAAGTTTTAGGGTCACGAGCATTTTTTAATTTAATTTGATTTATTACAAGACCCTTTTTAATTTGATAATCAATCCAAGTATTAATCTTAGATTTAAGATTTAATTCTTCAATTTTCTCTTGGCAAACACCCTCAAATAAATCCTTATCAATATATTTTTCAAATTTTTGCAACGCTTTCAAACCAAACAAAAGTTTTTTGGCAAGAGAATGATGAAGTTGAATGCCCATAACTTGATATTTATCATTCTGACCCAATTTCTGATCATATAACTCATCGTATGCTTGTTCCGTGAATTCACCGTTATGTAAAATAAGTACTAAATTTGTGGCTAAATCTTTACTTAAAATTGCACTAGCCTCATTGATGTGATTAGGTTCCACATCTCCATTAACAAGCAAAATCTTCGTATTAATCTTGGTATTAGTTTCAGGCACAATCAATTGTATTCTAGAATTTATTTGTTCATTGATCTCAAATATTTTTGATTTTTCCATAAACAAATAAAAGGCTTCTAAAATATTTTTTTCATATTCTTCATTGAGATTGTGTGATAAGTATCTCCATAATTTCAATTTTTCTTCTTCATTAGTTAAATAAGCAGTATCTAGAGGTATAGGTGTTGGATAAATTAGATTTAGCAGTGATTCATTAGCCAAATAAGCATATTCATCTTCAACAAATTCTTTAAAGATGCCGCTTAAAAGAATTGCTTCTTCATCATCTTCAATTAAGCCTTCAAAAAATGCTTTTGTATCTTCTTTATCAATAGGCAAATAAACCTTAGGTATTAAATTGTTTTTTTCATTTAATTCATAAGAAATAATTCTTTCCTTAAAGTCCTCAATTGGTTCAGAAAACTTTATTTTTTGTATGTAAAAAGTTTTATTCTCTTTGATGTATTTTTCTTTTGATAATTTGTTTAGTAAATCCTCTAAATTATTAGTGGCTGATAATGGTGCAACTTTAATTATAGCATTTTCAATTTTGTCGTTTTCTTTAATTTCTTGATTAATATTTTTGATCAGGTTTTGGGCTGACAGATTATCTTCTGAAATAATTTGTGAAATGTAATTTAAAGAGTTAGGTTTTAACTCTCCTATAATTAATCTAAAAATCTCTTTGCATATTTCTTGATTTTGTGTACTGCAAGATTCTTCCAAATATTTTATAACACGATCGTAGTTATTATCAATGCAAGGTGTTTGTCCACCATAGGCAGTAATTTCATGGCGTTTTAATTGATCTATTAGATTAGAATAGTTTAATATTTCGATTTGGTCGTCAACAACGAGACTTTTAAATATTTCAGTGAATAAACTAGTCAAATTACCCATATTCCTCTGACTGACTCTTAATAATGTATTAAATACTGAAATGTTAGATATGGGTAGATTATTTGGTAGTGTAGGCGAATCACCATCGTTGGAAGTATAAGAATAATTAATCAAATCCATCAAAAATTTAAGTCCCTCTTCTCTAGTTATTTGAGTTAATCGTATTTTTCCCACTCTTCTATCGAAACCAGGCATTATAAAATCATAATTAACTTGAATTTTATAATAAGCGTCAGGTGTGCAAGATAAGAAAAAGTGCAAACGGTCTTTGTATTCCCCATCTTTACCTAAAGATTCAACTTCGAAATCTCCATTGATAGATTCTTTAATACCGGATACTACTTTTTTGAGAGTTTTTGGAGATAATAGTAGTTCTTCGAATTCATCAATAAATATAAAGATTTTTTTATCATTATTATTTAATAATTTATCCAACGTTCTACTAAGAAATGATTTAGGATTTTCTTTCATTTCCGGTATTAAATCATTGTATTTAGAATCTGCTTTGATAACATTAAACAGATGTATTAACAATCTGTCAGGGTTTGCCAGTAAGAATTTAGCAAAATTCATTATAGTTTCATTTTCATATGAATTTGCTAAACGTGATGCCGAAAGAAAGAAAAGATAATCTCCAGAATTTGTTATATATGGTTCGATAATTCTTTCGTAGGTATCAGTTTTTCCTTCGCCCCAATCACCTAGAATAAATCTAGCAGCCACTCCCTCTGATTCTTTTTTACAATAGTTAATAGAATCTTTAATCTCTTCTTCTATTGAAAGTCTGCTTTTAATTGCAGTTTTTTCATTACCTGAAAATGTAACACCACTAATTGGAGGAAATCTTTTGAATTTTGCAGTAGTTTCCATTGTTAAAACCCCTAAGTATGTTTGATTTAATTGAATTCTTTTTTTTCAAGGATATATTTAAAAGCTTTAAGAAAAATTCCACTATTTAAACGTTTTTGAGTAAAATCTTTAGTTTTCCCATTTTTGATTTTATCTTGGAACTTCTTTTGTTCAGTTAAAAAAACATGAGCATTATGAATAGCTCTTGCGGAAAATTGATCATTTAATGTGTTCAATCTTTTATTAATGGATAAATTCTTACAAGAAGGACATTGGCATTTATTTAGTAATTTTTTTTCTTTTTCATTTAGAAATGAACGTCCGTTATTTCGTGATAAAGGGTGACGATCTGCAACTCCAGGTAACTGAATTACACCATAAGCTGCTTTTAATCTCCAACTGGTTGAATCAAGAGAATCAACACCTAATGAATACATTAAATGCATTGTTTTACTACTTCCAATTCCGAAAGCATGCAGAAAAGAGTTAGGGAATTCTTCTTGTACAATTCTAATAGCATCGATAACAAATTTGATTGGATCTTTGAATCTTTTTGTACCGTTAGTTCTGAATAATAAAGGAACTAAACTACCAATACCTACCATAGTTGGTTCGGGGATAATCTTTTTAATATCATCACAAGCTTTTTTTAACTCTTTGGGATTATATCCATGAACAACAGGCATTAAATCGACTTTTCCTTTATTTTTTACCATTATTTTCGTGTTTTCTAGTGTTTTTTTCCATCTTTTTTGATTAGCTTTATTAGTTTCAGAAGGATTGAAAGGATGGTCTAGAATAACCCCTAAATCAGGTTTAGATTTTTCGTATAAATCGATTATCAATAATGGATCGATATCCAAATCATCTTTTTTTTGGAATAAGAAGCCACCAGAATCCATTAATATAGCACCATTAAAATCGAGATGTTTGTGAATTCCGTTTTCACAAATTGAGTTTGTATTTGATTTAGTTCTAAGAATATCTGCTGCATTCACAATAATAGTTTTTATATCTAAAAATTTCCAAGGATGTGGACGTCCGCCCATTACATGCCCTAACCACAATGCAGGTGTTTGGATTTTTCTATTATTAATTAATGCTTCACCTCTTCGAGAGAATAGTTCTTTATCATTATAATGAATATTGAAGTTTAAGTTAGAATGATATTGTTCTAAATAATTTAAATCAAAATTATAGCTCAATAAATCACCATCAGGTATTGGATACGATTCACTTTTTTTTGATTGCATCAAGGATTGCAAATGGGTCATCTCCTATATCTTCAGCCATATTTTCTAAAGGATCTTCAGGAGGAGTAGTCTCAGATGATTGTTTTGTCTTTTTATCTGTTGTAAAAGTTGTATCTGGTTCATTTATTTGTATCTTAGATTCATTTTCATTACATTTCTCAGCTGCTTGTATTTTTTCAATTTTTGAGTATACTTTTTTAATAATATCTTCTAAAGCTTTATTTTCACCTTGATATTCATTTTCCAGAATAGATTCTAAACGAATTAAATCATTTTCTTCACAAATTTTAACTAGAGAATAAGAACAAATGCGTTGAATTTTTGAATTTTCATCATTTAATAAATTTAATAGTGGATTTATAGACCTTTCTGTGCCTATTTTGGCAAGAGATTCTATGGTCTTTATTTTGACATCAATATCAGGGTCATTTAAAGATCTAAGTAAAAGAGTTTCAGAATCTACATCCTCAATTTCACCTAAAATAGCAACTAAATAATATCTTAAGACATCATCCTCTGATTTAAGAGATTCGGATATTTTTGGTATGGCTTCTTGATCAAAATTCCCAATAGCTTCCTCAGCAGCCCAACGTACGGATGTGTCACGATCTTTTAATGTATTTATTAAAACATCAAGTGTTTCAGGGTTTTTAAGTTTACCCAGTGATTTGAGAACTTCTAATCTTATTTCATTATCCTCATCATCAATTAGTTTAAGCAGATATTTCGAAGCCCTTTTATTGTTACTATCTCCTAAAAGTTTAACAGCTTCCATCCTAATATCAAGATCTTCATTTAATAGATTATTCACTAATTTTAAAAATTCATCTTTGCTTAATTCCCTTGTTTTACAGGAATTAAGTATTTTTTCCACATATTCATCTCCCTTTAGCGAACTAAGTAGTTCAATTGAGAAGTATGCGATTTCTTTTTGACTATTATCAATATTTTTACATAAATAGGTCACAGCTGTTTCTTCATCAAGATCAACTAGTGTTTTTAAACAATGAATAGTTAAATTTGAAGAATATTCTTCCTCCATCGCTTCAACTATTGGCTTTATCGTATTAATGTCTTCAAATTTACCCAATGCGTTCACAGATGCAATTCGGACGATAGAGTCAATATCATTTTCAAGTGTATCTATCAAAGGTTCAACAGCTCGATTATCCCCTATTAATCCTAAAGCTTTAGCAGAACTGCTTCTTACAAAAGAATCATAGTCATCCAAAGTTACGATCAATGTTTCAACCGCTCTTTTATCTCCTATTAATCCTAAAGCCTTCACACAACCTGTTTTGATAAAATACTCCTCTTGATAGTATTCATCATTTAGAACTTGAATTAATTTAGTAACAGCAATTGGCTTCATCTCGCATAATATTTCAATTAATATATCTCTTTTATTCTTATTTTTAGTTCCTAAATTTTGAATAATTTGGTCGATTGATGAATTACCCCATTCAATTAAAGTTTTTTTAGCATTCTCCTGATTATTAGGATCATCAAGTGCTTTGATCAGAAGTTCTATTGTTTTTTCCTCAGCTGATTTATCTTCAGCCATGGATCTAGTCGGGGTAGACTTCTTAGGATTTTTAATTTTATTATGACATTTAGGACATAAGTTATGATATCTAGATTTAGGGACAAAATCTTTTTTACATATCTGGCATGTTTTTACGATATTACTGTAGCATACAGGACATAAAATAATTTTACTATCCGGAATAAATTTTTTATGACAATTAATGCATCTTCTCATCTTTTCAACGCATTTTGAGCAGTGATAGGGATCATCTGATGATGATGGATCAAAATATTCATGGCAAGATGAGCAGCGTTGTAAAGATAATTTATTAGCTAAATTGATTTTATCGTAGCAATCTTTGCAATATTTAGAATCAATTAAGTCTGATTTCGCCATAAGTTTACCACATTCATGGCATTTAGCAAAACCGGAACTAGAATCAACTTTAGGATTAGATCTATGCCTTATTTTTCTAATATTTTGCCCCCACTATTTGTTTAATTATTAATATTGTAATATGGTAGATATCCTTTTCCATATGTTTTTAATAGCAACATTTATTAATATTAATTAAAAATATTTACAAATGATAACAATATTCTTTAATGTTAGCAATTAATATCACTCAAATTAAATCAGGGGACTAGTAGTAGGTATCTCTTTCAAAAATAGAATAAAAATCATCTAATTCAATTGAAGGACAGAATATTTGAGGTTTTTCTTTATTATGGTAAGACACAAATTGTGTTTTATATTCATCTTTAACCAGAGAGTTATAAAAATAACAAGTATCTTTGTAATATTTAAGTAAAGGTAATAACTTGATTGGTTTTCGATTATTGTCCATAATAAGATAAATATTATTAGAATCCATTGGACTCATAGATTCAATTTCCATACTTATGAAACGATTATTGGAACCCATGAATTTTTTGGCAGTGTAATAATAAATACTATCATTAAATGTGTTATCTAATGGCAGAACTAACAAATTATCTTTAAAAATATCATTGATACAATTATACAATTTAGAGATAGAATTCCTTAAAATTTTGTATCTATTTCCATATTCAGTTTTTGAAACTACAGGTCCATGTGCATCCCAACTATTTCGATACCTGCTAACTTCATTTAAAATTTCGTATAATTCATACGAACTAATTTTTTCAATAAATACAGGGTTATAAGCCCCAAAAATGTTCAATAATTGGTTTCGTTTATATTGTTTCCCTAAAATAAACCGAAGATTTTTTGCAAGGCAACTGCCAAAAAAATTCCAATTTCCGAAACTAGGATGATAATACCAATTTTTGAACTTTGGATTGAATTGTGTGCAGCGATAAAATTCACGGTTGAAGAATCTATCATCAGATATTAAACCACTTAACATAATAATCACATTAAATTCTGAAAAAGCCTCAAAAAAGTGGAGAAGATATCTAACTTTTAAATCTGCTTTTGAAGTTCTGAAACTCTCCCAAAGAATAGAAGATAAGGGATAAGGTAATGATTCAAGCCATTTTTCAAAATGATATTCCCTTTTGTCGTCTAATGCGTCAACATGTTCAGTGATTAATTTGTATTCATCAGGGTTTTTCCATAATTGATCTCTATAACTGTTTGCTCTGGCAGTTATTTCACTTATTATAGAATCAACTCTTAAAACTTCAACTTGAGAGTCTAAATCCGGTAAATAAATTTCTGTATTCGATATAAGATCATCAAATAAAGCTGGTGTATATTTGCCAATTGTTATTGATTCTCTAATTTTCTGCCCTAAAAGGGTATCATTAATATAATTTGCTAAATATTCGGCAAGACAACATTTTTGATTTAAAATCAGATGCAAATAATCTGTATTCACGATTTTATCATTATCAACTACAACTTTGAAGTTTTCGTCTAAAGGTAAAAACAATGAGTTTACTTGTACTTCAGTTTCACAATTTTTTGATGGTATCTGAACTTCTTTTACTACGCTAGAAAACGATTTGGTGTTGAAATTTGAACTTTCACTAATCTTTAATGATTCAATTTGAGCATAGAATGATTTAAAAGTAAAAAATGAACTTAAAGTAGTTATATAACCATATTGTGGAATTTTTCCAAGTTTTCTTAAAATTAGATTATTTTTGAGAATTTTGTTTGCATCGTAGTCATGGCTTAGCGTACCAACAAATATATCATTGTGATATTTTTTTGATACTATTAATAGTATTTTATCTGTTTCATCCGGAGCTAATATGTAAGGAATCTCAATAATTGCTTTAATATATAGTCCAAATTCATTTAAATTAGAAAATGTTGATGTGGTTTCTCGTTTAAGTAAAAAATCAGGTTCTAAAATAAATAGCCCTTCACCCTCAGCACTGATTTTCTGAGCCATATGAATAAAATTTATGGAAGCAATATCGTCAGATATTATGTCTTTTAAATCATCATTGATAGAAATTAAGTTATCAATTGGAGGACAGCCTACTATAAAATCATATGATTTTTTGATTTCACTGTTGCTTTGAAATTCTGTGTTAATTAAGTTTTTTAATATAGTAGAATTAGTTTTTAGTGTAATTATATCCTTATTTTTAAGTTCTAATAAACTTTTTGACATAAAACCGTTTAAAGGCCAGGGATCAAGCACATTACCCGGTTTTAAATCGTTCAAATAATCAGAAATAAATTTAGAGATTACCTCAGGTAAAATTACTAATTTTTCTCCAAATACTTGATTAATTATCTCCAAGTAATTTAAAGAAATATTGACTCCTTCATTAGAAATAATTTCAATGAAATCCTCGATATTTAGATTGGAATTGGATTCTAATACCGTTTTAAGGATTTCAGTTAGAGTAATAATCTCATTTTTGTTATATTCCGTAGACAAATTTTCAGACTTTAATATTTCAAAAATTTGGGTTTTAAGTTCCAATATTAAATTATCAATTTCATCCTTTAAATTTGATTCAATATTGTTTTCCTTTTTAAAATCAAGGGAATTCTCTTTTATGTCTGATTTTATCTTTTCAATCTGAAATTCAATACTTTTTATTTCATCATTCCATACATTAAGTTCATCTACACTTTGATTATTTTTTTCTAATTTTGATATATCATTTTGCCAAATAGACAGTTCTTCTTCTAACGTGGGTAATTCTTTAATCAATATATCTTTTTGAAGCTTTAAATCATTTATTTTACGCGTTATAATCGATTTTTCAGTTTTTTTATCAGTTAGGGCTTTCATTGAACTTTGTATTTTGGAGATACTAGTCATTTACTAACCTCAATAATTTTTATTTATTTCAAGAACTTTATTAGCTACTTGCCACCTCTCAGGAACTACCTTAACAGAAAAATCTTCTTTTGACGTTTCTAATTTATTTTTTGGGTCCTGGATCAAGTACAAATCATAAGAATTACCGTTATCTACTAAGATGTATAACCAGTAATTTTCTCCGAATCGTTTTGCTTTTAACCATTCATTAAGCGTTAACGTGATTTTACTTTCAATATCTTTGACAAATTTAAAAGCTATAAATCTAATCTTGTTTTTATCCTTTGATTTGATATTAAAGCCGGAGCTTGATGGAGTCAATAAGGGTTCACGACCTTCCTTAATTTCATAATTTAAAATTATATTAATTTTCGAGTCATTAGTCGTGGGAATAGTTTTCGATTTAACATTAATAGTGGCAATAAACTTAGGTAAAGATATACTAAGGCTACTTTCTTGAACAATCTCTTGATTCAATTGTTTTAATGAAGATTCATATTCTTTTTTCTTTGTTTCTTTATTGTATATCGCTAAATCAACATCTTCACCAATATCTGATCTTATATAAAGTTCTGTTAAATCAGCATCTATTTCAGTTATTAATTGCTGGAGTGATTTTATTCCATACTTCTTCTTCACATTAGCTTGACGCTCTCTTTCAACTTTGAGTTCTTTTAGATAGTTCTTAGCCAACCCAATAACCTGAATTTTGGGTGTTTTTCGATCTAATTGAACATTCAAAGGTGTTGGTTCATCCACAGGTTCAAAATTCCATAATATTGATGGATCAATCTTTTTAATTTCGTGACCATCATCGTATATGGCAAACAATCTTTTACCTACAATTTCATCCTTACCATCCTTAACGGCACCTTCATAGAACCAAATATATCCATCATATTCTCCAGAAGGATCAAAAAAAGAACAACCTTTTAGCATTTTTTCATAAAATGATTTTTCAACCCATTCAATAAGACCCTCTAAAAGTGGATGTCCAAATGTAACTAGTTCAGTTCCATTATTAGCATTATCACGGTTAAAGGTTATACTTGTGTAAGATTTTTCAATAATGCCAAAGTTCTTTTTAAATGAATTTTGATCATTATTTTTACGAATTTCAAGCGGTACTGTTCGTATTTGGATTGTACCATCCTTTCTAATGTTATATCTGCCATTAGCTTTTATAAATGCCTTTTTAAAGAATTCTTCTAAATATTCTGGCACGAGACTTAATTCAGCATTCATCTCACTTAAATCAAAAATGGATTCATAATCAATATTATCTACTAAACCTTGATTTAATAATTCTTTTTTTAACCTTTCCCTGTATTCTCCATCAACTTCAAAGTCTAATTCATCTTGAATATCAACTACACTTCTTTCGCCTGAAACCGCTTCAGCGATTAAATTATAAAGATCTTTTCCTTGAAATACATCACCAATGACGTCAAATACTTTATCAGAGCCTATCGATTTTTTTATTTCATTTAATTTATCTAGAATGGTTGCTAATACTGCACCTTCGCGGGTATTTTCAGCTACAAAATTAAATATATTAACATCTTTTTCTTGTTTGTATCGATGAATCCTTCCCATTCTTTGTTCTAAACGGTTAGGGTTCCATGGAATGTCATAATTTATCATTAAATGACAGAATTGGAGATTAATACCTTCACCTGCAGCTTCTGTGGCTACCATGACTTGAGTTTGATCTTGGAAAACCCTTTCAGCTTTAACCCGCTCATCCATATTCATACCACCATGAATGGTATTTACTTCATACCCCCAAGAGCTAATTTTTTCAATCAAATAATCCAGAGTATCTTTAGCTTCAGTAAAAATCAGTATCTTTTCCTCACCTAGAGAATCCATTACTTCTCTCAGTTTAGAAAGTTTCGTTTCGTTTCGTTCACCCAAGATAGAATTTGCTAATATTATAAGATGGTCTAACGTTTTTATTTCAGCTTTTAAGGCAGTGATAGTATCTACGGTGGTCTTTTTTTCCCATTCTGATTCCAATATCCAACGATCTTCTTCTGATTCATCTTCTAAATCCTTATCATCAATGGATTGATATTTTTTGAGTAATTTTGGGTTTTCAATGATTTCTTCAAAACTAGCTTTTTTCCTTTCCAAAGACTTCAATAGTGCATATATACTCGAAGCCATTCTTCTTTGAAGAATTAAAAGTGCAAATGAAAAACCTACTCGCTTACCTCTCATTAAAGCTCGATTGAATTGCGTACGAACATATCTTGATACATCTTCGTATAATTGAATTTCCTGTTCATTCAAATCGAATTTAACTGTTGTTGTATACCTTTTGGTAAAAATAGGTTTTTGATCAAAATCTCTGAGATCTTCTTTTATTCTCCTAATAAAAAGAGGATTATCACCGTTCCGCCGAGCTTCATTGATCATTGCAGGATCTGCAAAAAAACCTGGTAAAAGTAGGTCAAGAAGTAGTCGGTAATTTTCTGGATCTCCTTGGTGAGGAGTTGCAGTAAGAAATAGCATGTGTTCAGTAGTTCTTGATAGAACTTCACCCAAACGATATCTTTGTCGTTTGGAAATTTTTTTACCGTACATATATGCAGACATTTTATGGGCTTCATCAACCACTACCAAATCCCATTTTGTTCCACTTAACATTGCACGTATATCTTTTTGTTTTGCAAAGTCAATCGAAGTAATATATTGATTTTCGACATCCCAAGCATTTTCTAAACTGTAACTATTGATATATGACCTATTAACAGTTCTAAAAGATTCATTAAACTTATCTTTCATTTCCCTTTGCCATTGACTGGCTAAATGACCCGGAGATACGATTAAAATTTTTTTAGCTAATCCTCTAAGTTTCAATTCCTTGATGATTAACCCGGCCATTATAGTTTTACCAGCACCAGGGTCATCTGCAATCATAAACCGCATTTTAGGTTGTTTCAACGCATGAAGATATACGGCGTCTAATTGAAAAGGAAGTGGATCAATTTTGGAAGTATTCATGGCCAAAAAAGTGTCAAACATTGAAGTATATCTGTATCTTTGTGCTTCTAATGATAGAAAGACTTCACTCGCTGGAGATGAAAAATCTATTACAAAATCATCTATAACTAGTTTTTTAAGATCCTCATCATCAAGCAAATTTTCAAAGAGCTGATTTGATTGGACTGTAGAACCAATAATAAGAGTATTTTCTCCTAATTTTTCAACTTTTTTAATCTCTATTTGTTCTGGCCAAAAAGGTCCTGATACCGTTATTCCTTCTTTTAACATCTTCTTACTCCCCTTTTAGAAGATTATTTAGTTAATTCCACTGAAGGTGAAATATCTAATTGTTCTAATGTTTCTTTGATTTTATTTTCATAATCAGAAGCAGAAATTTCCCCATCTTTAACAATTATGTTGAATTTAGCTTTGGTGTCAACATCATCAAAAGGCCCTTTGAGGTAAGCAATCATTTTGATTATATCCGCTACTTTTTCCAAAGAAACTTCTAATTCAAGTTCAATTTCCGAAATTACGTCTTTTTTACATAATTCTGGAATAACTATAATTTCATCTATGGTTAATTTGGGGATTAATTCATCCTTTTTCAAACATTTAGGCGTTCCTTCCTCTAAAATTCCCAAAAGGAAATAACCTCTTTTAATCCCTTGATTAATAGCTACTTTAACATTTTGGCGAATTTCATTAAAGTCCAGTTCTGGACTTTCTGAAACGATAGATTCCGTGATTTTTTTTGTTTCGAAAAAATCAGATGAATCCAAGTATAGATTCTTAATATCTTCGGGAGTTATTTCAAATGGAGGATGAAGTGGTTTTTCTTTACATAAATCAGGATTTATAATGATTTCTGGATAGACTAAATCTACTAAACAATCTCTTTGGAATGAAATACATTTTATTTTTTCATCTTCTTTTATTCCTAAACCAAAGTCACCTTTTTTTACACCATCAATAATTGCAGATTGAACACTTTGACAAATTATATTTTTATCAACTGCAGGGTTTAATTTTGCATATAGTTGTAGGATTTTAGGAGTTTCAACGCAGTCATCAGATTTAAGAATATCATTCTTGATTTCTTCTGATGTTGGTGGTTCGAAAGCGAAATTAATGCAAATTTCGGCATCAATTAATAACTCTCCATGGACTAGTTCAGGTGAGCAAACTTTTTTATAGAATTTACAGTATGGTTTATCATCTTCGAAATCACCTAATCCAAATAAACCTTCTTTGACACCTTCACGAATGGATCTTTTAAAAACTTCTTCGGATGTTATCCGGATCTCACCAGGTGTTTTGTAGAAAGAGTCATGAATTTTAACAGTTTCAACATGTCTTTTCCCTTTCAGATATTTTTCACGAATAATAAGCGGAGATAACTTTTCAGTTAGTTCATCTTCATTTTTTAATCGTTTTTGAATGTCTATTTCAATGGAATGATCCATCCCATAGGGATGACGACCAAGATCTATTTCTTTAAGTCCATCTAGAGATGGGAGGAAAATTAGCCTATATAAGTTGCGTATAAACTCTTTAGAATCATTTTCTAATTCTCTAATCTTTTTGTTTACTTCATTTTTCTGATCTGGAGTAAGATCTAATAATTTATCTTCGATAACTAATTTCCATGCCAATTTGTCTTTAATCGCATTTCTCAATACCCCTCTTTCAGATTCTAAAGGACTTAAAAAAATTAGGGTGTTACGGTAAACTCGTGGACGATCTCCATAGTTTTCTAAGAAATCAATTAATAAGTCTTTATCATTTTCAATAACTAATTTCAAATTTTTAGTATCAGGGATATCCTTCGAGTTATAAGGCCATTTATAAACATCAAAGACTTTTTTTCCTAAAATTTTATTCAAGAGGTTTTCTTCATCTTCCCGAATCATTTCATCGGTTATGCCTTCTTTTTTAATCTCTTTAACTCGGTTAAGAGTGATTTTGTTTAAAAATAAGTATCGATTGTCCTTTGAGTGCAAGTAAAGAAGGTTATCTTCAAGTCTATTGATGGCTACTTCTATGATGTTGCTGGGGATATCAACATCAATACATGAAAGTTGAATTTCTTTAATTGATGCACCATTTTTCCCACTTAAACCGGTTGGGAATGAATATAAAAACATAGTAGTTGAAACTTTGGTGCCTATATTGTAAGGCAAATACGCCGAACCAAGTGTAACATCGACTTCTTTAGACCCAGAGGTGGGTAATGTTATATCTGAAGCTATTATGGCATCATATTCATGCCCAGCATATTTTAATAGTTCTCTTTTAATGGTTTCATCATTAAGATCGAAATCTGATAAATGAATTAGTGAATTTTTAGAATTTCGTAAGGAATTGACGATTAATGAAAGGAACCTTAATACTCCTCTAGTGCGTTGAAATTCTGGGAAGGACCCCCATCTAGTGTACAGAATGTCAATTACTTCTGGTTGGAACGGGTAACTTTGGATGAACTTCTTTTTATATTCTGATTTGTCTATTTTTTTAGGTAGAATATTTTCCTGGTCTGCATAATCAATGAATTCATCAACAATGTTTTCAGCTTCTTCTTCATCCACAGAACTAAATAACCTTCTTCTAATGACGGGATATATTTCTTCATCCTGTACTGGAGTATATATCATCTCTACTCTACCCACTACCTTCTGAATTTTAATGGATAGATTGTGATAAAGGGCTTCTGCTTCTGAATCAAAATGTTCAGTTTCACTAGATGGCAAGGTGAGAATCATCATCGAATTTTCAACAGTGCTAATGGCAGCGGTAAGTTCCTGGATGAAGGCAAGTAATTGTGAAGCTAAATTAGATCTTCCCACTTCTATTCCTGATGCTTTAGTGGCATATTCCAATAATTCATCTATTAAAATCATTACTGGTTGTTTGGAAACTAATAAATCTCGTATTTTATCTTTCCCCGGAGAGGTAGGTCCTTTTAATTTATCTATTTTTCCAGTTAGTTGCCTTTCCATTTCCTCCCAAATATTAACATCTTTAGGATCTAATGCAGTACCATCAATAACAACAACATTAGCACCCATTTCACGGGCTTTATGGTATAATGCTATCAAGGTGTGTGTTTTACCTCCACCAAAAGGAGTTTGAAGCTGTATTATAGGGTCTCCACCTTCCCCATTGAGTCTCATCTTAGCAACATCGAGAATATTATTCAAACCCTGAGTGAGATAAGTTTTTTTAAAGAACAGATTAGGATCTTTGTATTCCTCCGGACCCTCCCCCTTAAAAACATACCACAAATCAGCTGCAAATACATCCATTCTTAGTTTTTTCTCAAATATATCCTTATGTGGTTTGGCAACCATTGAAAAAGGTTTCATTTCTCTCATCTCACTTAAAGTAACTTACTTTGACCCTCATCACTCATATTCTTCATGATGATGTCTTTACTTGCTAGGAAACTCTGAATTAATATTTTTTCAGAACTCACATCAAGCAAAGTTTCAGAAATAGCTTGAGCCACCCTAAAGAAAGCATCGTTATTAATCCAACCTGTTTTTTCTAAAATATTTTTCACTTCTGTTTTTTTTTGTTTATTCCATAAGATAGAAACTGAATGAAGTGTATCAATTAATTCTACAGGATCTTCAAGATCTTTTACTTTCCTTTTTTCTGGTCCTAATACATTAATAAACTGACCATTTTTTAATATAAAACCCTTGTTCCATTCTTCAGATAAATCAATACCAGCACTTTGAGCTAATTTACGAGCTTCATCAAAGGGAACGCTTGAGTCCTGATAATTCCATCGCCATAATAAATAAAATTTAGTTAATGGCGATAATTCTCCTGCTAAACCTTCATGAAGGATCTGAGTCATTGCATAATTTGTTACAACATCTCTCACAAAACTTAGGAGTTTATCAGCTCTGATTTCATTACCTTCAAAGTCCATTATTTTTTCATATTTCCCAAAAATTTCAATTGCTGAACCTATAGCAGCTATAAAGAAATCAGAACCCGAGATTTTTTCATCCCATAATTTGTTTAACTTTTTAGGCACATAATCTTTGATTTCTGCTTTAACATCATTATACCATCCAATTCTATCTTTCTCAAATTTACGTGCCACAATATATATGGAGGATGCTAATGCAGCAGAGCTTTTTGATCTGGTTCTTGCTTTCCTTTCTGTTGAAAGGGGCCATGATGCAGTAACTGTCAGTCCTGAATCCAACAATGCATTAATCACTGTTTCCCAACCTTCAGTAGTTTTATGGGCATAAACAATAGTAGCAATACCTCCTTCTTTTAAAACGCGATAAATCTCGATGAAGGATTTATTTAACATTTTTTCAAAAAATATTTTTGATTCTTCCCATGATTTTTCATATGTATAAGCCACAACTTCTTTTGATTTAGGACTTAAAGGAGTAGTAAACAATTCTGGATAGATGTTTCCAATTGATCTTTTGAGCCATACATAGAAAAAATCGGCTAATAAGGAATATGGGATATTGTCATAGTAAGGCGGATCAGTGAAAATTGCATCAAAATAATTATCAGGATAAGGTAATGATGTGGATGAACCCTGTGTAACTTTTGAGGGAATATAGCTGGTTTTTGAACAATGTTCTATGGTTTTTGATATCCAATTAACTGCCGAATTCCAATCACCTGTAGCTTCACTCCATGGACATAACTCAAAATAATCCCAGACAATAGAAAGAGCTTGCCTTGTTAGAGTATTTCCAATAAATTCTCCATTTGGGACCCATCTTGATAGTGTGGAATTATAATCTGCTAATCTATCAACGGCTAAAGCTAAATAAGTAGATATTGCTTTAGCGTAATTTTCTTCATATCCTTGTTCTATCATTAATCTATAAGCTTTAAAAACCAGATCTGAAAAACGAATAAGCATTAACTTTTGTCTTGGATTAAAAATTGAATCCCAAGTATCATAACCATAATTTCCTACTGTAAAACCCCTTTCTGCACCTCTGCCTTTACCTTTAGGAATCTTCTTGTTAATGAAATAATTATCTTCAATTTCATTTAATTCTTTATTTATATTTTGAAGAATTATATTGTCTTTTTCATCTCCTATTCGATAATATTTTCCTTTTTTTCCTTTATCAGAATTTTTTAAAACAACAGCAACGATTCTTTCATCATATTTATGATTTTTAAAAAGATTCCGAGTATCCTTACTTTCAATTATGGAACCACATTTTAAACACTCTATAGAAGCCTTTTTAACTGTTCCATTTGAAGGATTGAAGTTTGTAGGTATTTCATCATTCTGACCAACGATTTTAAACTCTAGTTTATTATTATGGAATAATGGCATTAATGCAATTTTTTTGTTTTTCTTCTTAGAAAGCCAAAAATCTCTGACAATAGGAATTTCTAATCCACAACTTGGATTTTGACATTTCAGAGTCCTAACCCATTTATAACCTACAGGCAGCGCATTATTTTTTTCTATTGGATACTTTTCTTTTAATTCATTTTTTGCAGTATTTAATAACCACAAAGCCCATTTTTGAAAATCTTGAATAAGAGGATTTGATTTTTCAGCATACGTTTCAATTTGATGCCCATATTTCTGAGGATATTCTAAAGTACATTTCTCAATTAAAACAGCAACGGGATTATAATCATTTGCATAACATTCACAACCTAAACGAAGAGCTTCTAAGGGGATAGAACCCCCTCCTGAAAATGGATCTAAAATTTTTACAGGGGAATTATCGTTTGCACTTAAAATATCCTTTTTAGCCTTATTTAATAAATTTTTGTTATCAGAATTTGACCATCTAGATAATTCTATAATAAAATTTCGTGTTTTCTCTCTTTCTTGATTATTAGGAGGATTAGGAATTAGAGCAGCATAATTTGTTGCACGAGAACTAGCAAGAGGTCTTCTTGCCCACCAAATATGAAGAGTAGAAATATGGCCATGTCGAACGTTTTTTTCACTTGAAGACTCCTCACTAACCTCCTTTACAGGAAAACTATCCTCAATAAACCTTCTATCCATTAGTCCACCTTCTCGTAGACCTTTTCACCCTTCTTCCACTCATCAGGATACACAACCAAACTTACATCAAACTGTTTCTCGGCTTTTAGATTAAAAACAGGGTCCTGGATTACATATAGCGTAGGGGTTGTTGTTGCATTTGCTACAACATACAACCAATAATTCTCTCGGAATCGTTTGGCTTTGAACCATTCATTGAGGGTTAACTTCACAAGCCCTTCTTCACTACGAGCTTTAACTTCAATATACCTCAATTCACCTTCTTCACTACGTGAACGAATATCAAAACCTAAATTTAACTTAGAAACATCTTCAGGAATTCTACCTTGCTCTTTTTCAAATTCCATAGTGACATCCATTCCAATCAGTTCAACATTAAATTCAGCTTCTAATTTTTCCTTGGTACTAATTCCTTCTAAATTATCCCAATCTTCATCTTGAATGACTTTAATGGCTCCAATAAATTTAGGCATGGACATACTAACGCTTTCTTCTTTGATAATGTCTTCTTTCAGCTTATTTAGGGCTATTTCATAGTTCTTCTTCTTTTCTTCTTTGTTGTGGATGGCTAAATCAACATTTTCACCCATACTTTGCCTAAAGTATAATGAGGTCAGATCAGCATCTAACTCGCTAATGAAGAATTCAAGAGATTTAATACCATATTTACGTCTTATTCCAGATTGACGTTTTCTTTCTGCTTTCAGATTATTTGAATATTCTTCAATGATTTTTATGGCATGACTCTGGGCTTTTGTTTTATCAAAATTGTGTTTGAAAGGTTTTGAATCATCAATTGGTTCTAAATCCCATATTATGGATGGGTTAATATCTTCGAGTTTTTCCCCACTTTCGTATAGGGCAAAAAGCTTTTTACCTACTGTTTCTCCTTTTCCATCATTTACTGTTCCTTCAAAGAACCAAAATAATCCTTCAAATTTATTATTAGGGTCACGGAAGACACATCCTCTTTGTAAAGTGTTAGAATAATTCAGTTCTACCCATTTTAACACTGCTTCAAGGAGTGGATGTCCAAATGACAAAAAGTCGTAATCTGAATTTTCAGAAGCAAAATTCTTATCAAATGTTAATCTAGGATATGATTTATTCAGCCGACCAAATGATTTCTTGAAATCAGTGTTATCTGCAGCTCTTCTAATATCCGCAGGTAGGGAAGCTATGTTTAATGTACCATTTTTTCGTGTTGTGAATTTTCCACCAACTTTTTTAAATGCCTTTTTGAAAAATTCTTCCAAATATTCAGGTACTAAACGGGATTCTTGAGTTAATTCTTCTAATTCTTTAATTGATTTATAATCAATTGAATCAACTAAACCTTCATCAACTAATTCCTTGATTAAGGTATTTTTGTAATCTTCATCTAATGGAATGTCAATATCTTTTTCTATGTCATCAACACTTCTTTTGCCGGATACTGCATCACTAACCATTTGATATAGGTCTTTACCTTGGAAAACATCACCAATTACATCAAAAACTTTATCGGTACCAATGGAATTTCTAATCTCTTCTAGTTTTTCTAGTATTCTAGCCAGAACTTTACCTTCTCGAGTATTTTTAGCAACTAAATTGAAAATATTGACATCTTCTTTTTGTTTATATCTGTGAATACGTCCCATTCGTTGTTCTAAACGATTAGGGTTCCATGGAATATCATAGTTAATCATTAAATGACAGAATTGTAGGTTAATACCCTCACCAGCGGCTTCCGTTGCCACCATAACTTGAGTTTTCTCTTTGAAAACTTTTTCTGCTTCAATTCGTTGGTACATATTCATTTCGCCGTGGATGGTGTTAACTGAATAACCCCATGAGGTAATTGTATCAATTAGGTAGTCAACTGTGTCTTTAGATTCACTGAAAATGAGTATTTTTTCATCACCTAAGGATTCCATGACAGATTTTAGTTTTTCAATTTTGGTTTCATTACCTGAAACGAGAATGGTTTCAGACATTTCAATTAATTCACTGAGGGTTTTGATCTCTTCAGATAATTCTTCCAAATTCAAAGATAACGTAGCTAGTTCCCATTTTTGCTCTTCTTTCCAACGAATATCCTCTGATTCATCTTCCCTTCTATTGAATCTTGTTGATGTGTATTGATTTAGCAAATCTGGATTTTCTAATATGTATTCAAATTTTTCTTTTTTGCGCTTAAGAGATTTTTGCAAAGCATATATGCTTGATGCCATTCTTCGTTGTAATAATAAAAGTGCAAAAACAAAACTTCTCCTCTCTTGATCAATAGCTTTGTTAAACTGATACATTACATATTTAGATAATTTTTCATAAAGTTCCATTTCCTCATCAGAAAGGTTAAAGGAAACAGTTTGAGTAGATCTTTTAGTAAAAATTGGTTTACCCTCAAAATCCCGGAGGTCTTCCTTAATTCTTCTTAAAAATAATGGATTTTCACCCTTTTTCCGAGCCTCAGTTAACATTTTCTGGTCTGCAAAGAAACCGGGGGCTAACAAATCAAGCAGTAAACGGTAATTCTCAGGGTCACCTTTATGAGGAGTGGCTGTAAGGAATAATAAATTTTCAGCAGTACGAGAAAAAACTTCCCCTAGTTTGTAACCCTTTCTCTTAGTGATCTTTTTCCCATATCGATAAGCTGCCATTTTATGGGCTTCATCAACTACAACTAAATCCCAATGGACTGGGTTTAAGGATTCAATAATATCATCTTGTTTTGCAAAATCAATGGAAGTAATTAGTTGATTTTCCACTTCCCATGCATTTTCTGATTGGAATAAATTTATGAAGGTTCGGTCAACTAAGGTAAAATTTTCCTGGAATTTATCCTTCAATTCTCTTTGCCATTGATATTTCAAATGACCTGGAGATACAATCAAAATACGTCTAGCTAAACCTCTAAGTTTCAGCTCCTTGATAATCAACCCCGCCATTATAGTTTTACCTGCACCAGGGTCATCAGCAATCATAAAACGAATTTTAGGATTTTTAAGTACATGTAAATAAACTGCATCAAGTTGAAATGGAAGTGGATCTATTTTCGAAGTGTTCATAGCTAAAAAGGGGTCAAACATGGAAGCAAATTTGTATTTTAATGCTTCTAGTGAAAGGAACACTTCGCTGGCAGGGGCTGAAAAATCTAATAATATTTCTCTACCGGTTCCAGTTTCACCATCACTATCATTAAGATCTTCAAATTCTGCTTTTGTTAAAAGATGATCTACAGTATCACCTGAGTTTATAGTAGTTCCAATGATGTGGACATGATCTCCGAAATCTTCTATTATTTTTACTTCAATCGCTTCTGGCCAGTAAGGTCCTTCGAGTATTGATCCTTCTTTAATCATTTTTAACTCCCATGAATGGTTTATGCCAATCAGATATTAATTAATATTGTCGATTAATTAATATTTTTATTACAATTGAATTATATCGTAATAAATCAATTAATATACACAATTTAGAAATTATTAATGAAAAGAACTGATTAATAGGAGATATTATGAATGGGTCTAAAGCATCTATCTATAAGAGTGCCATGGCATGATACGGGTTGGGAAGGAACTGTCTGCCAAAATCCAAATTTAAATAGTTCTTGTCTAATTCTGGATAGATTAGCTCCTAAAAAAGATGATGGTGCTGATTATTGTCTTGATTATGAAGTTACAAAACATCCTAATTACCGAAAATTAAGAAATCAAAAAAATGCAGGAAAATGTTTAGATGAATTAGAAGATAAACAGTATCCTGCTTGTGTTAGCGAAAGAATGGCCTTTATGTCTCCTTTTGAGTATAATTTAACTATCAAATATCCTTATACTTATCGTCCAAAACTTAGTCATTTTTTACCTACTAAAATTAGTAACCCCCCATATTCTGCTTCAACCATTCCATTTTATTGGTTGTCGAAAAAAGGGATTAAATCATTATTAGAATCTAATACCCTTCCAGTGAGTATGGAAAACGAAAAAGATTTCGAAAAGGATAATGAGATAAGAACGGATTGGGCAAACGTTTACAATAATCAAAAACTAATAATAGACTGGTTTTATTCTCAAATAAAGCCTGAAAAATCACTTTGCTTCTTTTATGCTAAAAAAGTCCCCTTTGTGGAAGAACAGAATCGGATAATTATCGGTGTGGGTAGAGTCAAACAAATCGATGATTACCGCGAATATGATTATAAAGAAGATCGAGAGTATAGGGGCTTAATTTGGGAGAGAATGGTCCATCATAGTATTCGCCCAGATTTTGATGATGGTTTCATATTACCATATCATGCCGCGATTAAATTTGCTGACGAAAATCCAGATATAGAATTTGATCCTACGGAATTGGCCGTTTATCCCCCTAAAGGAAAAATACGTGAATTTTCTTATGTAACTGAACATGTTAGCAATGATTCCGCTATTGATGTTATGTTATCCTGCGCAGAATCACTTAAAAAAGCTATTAAAATTGGATTAAAAGGTCCTTGGAAAAAAAGCCTCAATTGGATTAACTTGCAAATTGGAGAACTTTGGAAAATGAGGGGACCTTACCCTGGAATGGGATCAGCGCTTACAGCTTTAGGTTTTAGTTTAGGAAACTTTATTGCATTAGAAATAGATGACCAATTGAAAGAGGATGAAAATCCGTGGATTATATTAGAAGCATCATTCGAAAATCCTGATGACTATTTTTCTAATGAACTGGCTGGTGAACTTAAAGGAATGAAAGATGTGTGGGAAATCCTTACCAATGACGAAAAAGATCTTCTTCAATTAATTAGTAGATTTGATCTTTCTCCTCTACAAGCAAAAATGATTTTAATGCCAGAAACCCGTGATGAGTTTGGTTTAAACTTTGATGAAAATGAAGTTTTAGAAAATCCTTACTTAATTTTTGAACAAACTCATCATACTGTTGAACCTATTAGCTTTTTAACAATTGACCATGGTGTCTTACCATGTCATGAAATAGCAAATAAATTCCCCTTGCCAGATAAAAGTAAAATTGAATCAGAATTAGATTGGAGAAGGATTAGAGCGTTAATATCAGAAATTCTTGAAGAAGCTACCTATGAAGGTCATTCTTTACTCCCTCAGAACTTAATTATCGAAAAATCCAAAGAACTCCAATTAGATCCCCCATGTAATTTAAATGGTAAAATAATTTTAGCTAAAGAGAAATATTTCTTAGAAGTAATCGAAAAAATTGAAATGGAAGATGGTAAACCCGCATATCAACTAACAGAGATCTATAAAAACGCTAATTTTATTAAAAATAAATTACTTTCTAGAAAGGAAGGTAAAAGGAATCTCAGCAATATTGAATGGGAAAAATTACTATTTAATTATCTTGAGAAAAAATACCCTCTAGAAAAATCAAAAGATCCAGAAGCTGAAAAAAAGGCAAGGGATGAAAAATCAGCTGCATTGAGAGAAATAGCTGAATCTCGTCTTTCAGTTTTAATAGGATCGGCTGGTACTGGAAAAACGACTTTACTTTCTATTCTTTGTCAGGAACCTGAAATTAGAGAACGAGGTATTTTATTACTTGCCCCCACAGGTAAAGCTAGAGTAAAAATGGAACAAGCTTTGGGTTTATCTTCTCGAAAAGATCCCAAAATAAAAGCATACAACATCGCACAATTTTTGGTTAAATCAAGCAGATACAATGGGGAAACAGGAAGGTTCTTCTTGAATGATGAACCTCCAAAAAGAGTAGGGGAAACTGTAATAGTAGATGAAGCATCCATGCTAACTGAAGAGATGTTAGCATCACTTTTACAATCAATCAAAGGTTATAAACGACTGATTCTTGTTGGAGATCGTTATCAACTTCCACCAATTGGAACTGGAAGACCTTTTGTCGATATTATTACAGAGTTCAAACCTGAAACTCTTGATGATAATCAGTTCCCAAAAGTTGGTGATTCATATGCAGAATTGACCATCAACCGACGTCAAACTCTAGAAGAATGTGGAAAAAGGTATGATATTCAACTAGCTAACTGGTTTAGAGGAGGATCTCTTCTTTCTACCGATGATATGATATTTGATTTATTAAATGGTTTGAAAAAATCAGATTGTCTTAAAATTTACCAATGGGACTCACCAGATGAATTCAGCCATTTATTATTTGAAATACTAAAAAATGAACTCAATTTAAAGACTAATAATGATTATAAAACCTTTAATAATTCTTTAGGTGCTGTAAATGGCATATTTAAAGTTGGGGCCGCTAAAAAAGCTGAAAAATGGCAAATCTTATCACCAGTTCGTAATAGAAATCATGGAGTAAGTGAAATTAACCGCGCCATACATCAAAAATTTAAAACTGCTTATATTCGATCCGCTAGATCTAGAGAAAATAAACTAAAACGATACGATGATTATACTAAAAAAGCAAAACCAGCAGGTCCTGAAGAGATAGTATGGGGAGACAAAGTTATAAATATTCAAAACCAGTCTATTGGTACTTGGAATATCAACAATAAAAAGCAGGAAGATGGTTATCTTGCTAATGGAGAAATTGGCATATTCGTTGAAAAATCTCCAATTAATAATAAAGATTTTGCTCTAAAATTTGAATTTTCTTCACAGCTTGGTTTGGAGTACTCGTTTTTTGAGAGTTTAACTCCCATGAATAGTAAATACCGGTTTAAAAATATTGATGAAGATCAACCTTCACTTGAATTAGCTTATGCACTAACTGTCCATAAAGCTCAAGGAAGCGAGTTCGGTAAAGTTATACTTGTAATTCCCCGAAATTCATTTAATATATCTAGAGAACTGATATATACGGCGTTAACACGACAACAAGATGGTATAATTATCTTATTTGAAGGTAATCCAATTGATTTAATGAATTATAGTGAAGAAAAATGGTCTGAAACAAATCAAAGATTCACTAATCTTTTCCGAGCACCCTGTCCACGTGAGGTTAAGGACAAAAAAGATTTATTCCTAGAGGATAGGTTAATAAATCGTACTTTAAGGGGTGAAGATGTCAGAAGCAAATCTGAACTAATTATAGCTAATATACTTTATCATTATGGTATAGATTATGAATATGAGGGTGTTTTAGAGTTTGATGGTGAAGTTAGGCGTCCTGACTTTATTATAGAAGATGATGATTCGGGTGAATTCTATTATTGGGAACATTTAGGAATGCTTAATAATCTTCGTTATAAACAAAATTGGGAAAAGAAAAAGGAATGGTATTATAAAAATGGCATCACCGTAGAAGGTGGTCGAAATGGTACTCTGATTATAAGTGTTGATAACAAAAAGGGAGGAATTTATTCCGAAGAAATTGAAAATATTCTTAAAAAACATTCATTAATTTAAAAAAAGAATAAAGGATATTGTTATATCAATCCAACATACTTGAGAATATCATCTGTTTTATTTTCTAAAACTTCGATGGATCTATTATAACATTCTTCTACTACAGATTGAAGATTTTCTGTCCCTATCCAATATTTTTCAAGGATTTCATATCCTAAACTATTAGATATTTTTTTAATTACATATGAACTGATAAATATATCATCAATATAACCATAAGGACCATATATTTGTTCAGGAATTATATCCATGGGTATAACATAATAAGCAATAGCTGCACTGATTTCTAACCTTATATCATTACTAATACTTTTTTCATCCAAAACATCAGTGAGTAATTTGTAGAGAGTAGGACCATGATCAATAAATGAGGCATAATCCCCATCATATGATGCCAAATTATCCGATAAGACATCAAAATAATCTTTAAATTGATTTTCCATTATGACAACCTCTTATAGTTATAGTTTTATTATAAATCAATATTCTTAAATATATTTCCAATTACTTAAGATATTTTGGAATGATTAACAAATATAGCTACCGGAAAAACAGGGAAAAGAAACAACAGTATCAACAAAATGGCATTGCAGATGAAGGACTCCATCGGTACTCTCATAATAACAGTAGATAATCGAAAGGGGGACTTTCATCTCAAGAATATTGAAGAGAATTTGAAAAAATATTCATTAATTTATTAGATGATGTTTTAAGACATCTAAGAAAACTAATGAGGCCCATTAGACAAAGTTCTCTAACGATAATCCTAATTAATAATCATTATTCAATTTCTTAAAAAATCCTTCTACTTCTTTCTCAGTATCTTCATAATCATGTATCTCGTACTGGTAACTCACATATCGAGCATATTTGTCCTTTAAACTGTTGTAAAAATAGAGGGACCAGCTACCGCAATCAGAACATTCTACCATTTTGATCAGTTCTGGAATGAGTTTTAAACGGTCATCAGATACTGGATTGTAAAGATAGAGGACCTTACTATCCATATCAGTTTCTGTATGAAACTTATACTCTGCAAAGGGATACACATTACCCTTGAGTAATTTGGCACGTATGGTGTATAATCCTCTATTTTTCTCCATGCCTGTAGTGTAGATCAAATCCATTGATTCATAATCACCCAGTAACTGGAATAATTCATTCAGTTTCTCATTTAATTCCAGTATCTGTTTTTTAATAAAAACATCAGGCATTGCCCCACCATGTGCTTTTTGATTCCTTAAATTAACAATGGGAGTTAAAATATCAATTATCTGAGGATTGGCTATGTTTTTGTAGAAACTTCGCTCAAAGGGGATTAATTCATACACTTCATCTTTAAGGTCATCGTAGAAACTTATTAAACGTTCATATAAACCCACCCAGGACCCGAAACTCATGGCATAGTATTTCAAACTTCCGGTATCCCAGAACTTTTTTTTACCTTCATAACATATCTCCGGGGGGAGAGCGGATAAAAGTAGAATAGTATTGAAGGCAGCAATCATTTCGAACAATTTGAAATAATTATCCAAGCGTTTGTGTAAACCGGTATCTGTTTTACTGGCCATGTGATGAGAAGTAGCAAAAGGCCAAATCTGATACTGGTAAAGAAGATATTCATCATCAAATTTAGATAAAATATCATCCAGATCATGGTAATTGAAGATATTCCGCTTAAAGTTACGGAAAGCAGACCCTATTTCATTAAAAATCAGTTCTGCCCGTTGATAAGAATCAACAATATTATTTTGAGTTTTCAGATCTGGAACCTCAATCTGCAAGGATTTGATACCCTTCATATCCAGCTTTTTTTGAGTGTTACCATAAGAGAGAAGTATTAACTCGTTTTTAACAGCTTCTGAATTTAAATATATTTTCAAATAGGGTTCTGATATGTTTTTATCTGACAATATGAACTGATAATAATCGGATATTTCATCCTTGTTTTCCAGTTCTGTGAGAAATATAACGTCATTATGGGGAACTTTTGGAAATAGAAAAACATTGCGTTCTGGTGCAAATTTATCTCGAAATTTAGTAAGATCTGTCAAAAATTTTAGGGAATAGGGTGAATTTTCGGTTTTTTTCTTGAATTCCTCCAATCCCCTCATAAAATCAAAGGTCCAATAAACCTTATCCCCATTCAGGGTTGAAGAATCAATCCATATGCCCTGGGCAAAATTATCATTAAATGTTTCTTCAAAATAGTTATTTATTATAATATCTTCCACATTCTGATGAAATTTTGCAAAAAAGACTTTATCTCTCGGGGTATCATTTTTAATTATTAATATACATGTTTTTGTACTGGAATACGGATAAAGAGTGTTATATGGTAGAGAAATAATAGCTTCGAGAGAATAGTTGTCCAAGATATATTGACGTAAGGGATTATAATAATCAGAGTTAAAAAAGGATTTTTGTTCAGGTAATATGAACACTGCATGACCATTTTTCTTTAAAAGCTTTAAAGATTCCATTAAAAAATGAATTTCCAGGTCCAGGATCTTGAATCCATAAAAATCAACAGATTCCTGTAATTGAACGAAACTGGGTTGGGTAACGATGAGATCAAATTTTTCAGATACACTATCTTTGAATGTGAAAAAATCTGTATTGAATAATTCATAATTTACATCTGTATCTTTTAATTTCTTTCGCGCCTTTTCAATAATTTCTTTACTGATATCCACGCCAATAAAGCTTGTTTTAGTAGTTGAATGCTCATTTATCTTGGGAAAAAGAGTTCCACTTCCACATGCGGGGTCTAGTACTCTTTCAGGTTCCCAGCCAGCAACTATGTTAGAAATAAAAGAAATAATCTTATTTGGTGTATAAATGATGTTTTCTGGTACAAAACCAGATTTGTATGATTTGTTCTCCATTGAAAACCCCCCACTTTTCATAACAATATTTACTAAAGGAATAATATAAATTTTTCATTTTAGAAATTTGGAGACCTCATCATTTAAAAGAAAGTCCACGGCATCCACAATGGCACTTTTACCTGAACCATTGGGACCAGAAATAAGGAAGTTATTCCCCTTAGGCTCAAATTTTAATTCCTTTATCCCCCTGAAGTTACAGATCTCCAGTTCGTGGATCCTCATGGTGATCCACCACTTAAAACAGTAATTAATCTTTTCACATCAAGGGAAGATCCATTATTCATAATTTTTTCCAGTTTTAAAATCAACTCTGGGTCAAAATCCTGGTTTTCACTCAGTTTCTCAAAGGTTTCATCCAGAATCTCCTCCAATATTGATTGAGGAGCTTGAACCAACTCTTTAGTATCCCCAATGTAAATCCCTCTATCTAATATATTCTCTGTTTAAAATATTGATCATAACTTATGAATTAATTATAAAATAGAAATATTTAATTGTTGGCATGTAAGAATATTCATAGTTAGCAGTAATGGAGGATTAGAATGGAAGAAACATTAGAATCAAATAACAATGTTTGTGCTGGTTGTGGAGCTGAAAACCCTGAAATTGCCAAATTCTGTGTTGAATGTGGTCAGAAAATTGAACCAGAAGTTATAACCGAAAAAACCTGTTTCAACTGCGGTAGTAAGAATAATGCAACAGCCAAATTCTGTGGGAACTGTGGAAATGACCTTTCAGTAGAAAAAATACAGGAAACTGTTTCTTTTGAAAATCCAATCCGCTCCCGATCAGTTTCAGATAAGAAAGGTTTAGCCCATAAATTATTATCTGATGTGAAAAATGAGGCTAAAAAAGCCAAAAAAGATATTGAAAACGCCATTGAAGATTATACTCTTGATATACCTGTGGAAATGAGGGAAACTGCCGATAGCATAATTGTAAATATGGAACTACCTCAAGTTAAAAGAGAAGATATCAACATGGATATCACCCCTTTAAACTTTAACATCAAAGCGCAATTCGACCATGAAGTGGAAGTAAAACAGGGAACTCAGATTAATCGTGTTGAAGTTAGAAGAGGTCATTTAAATAAAAACATTAAATTACCTAAAGAGATAATCCCCGAAAGAACCGTAGCTGATTTTGATAACCATATGTTAACACTCAAATTTATCAAAAAAACTGCTGAAAGTACACATAGCATCAAATTATGATTTTTTTTATCTTTTTATCACTAAAATAGATTTAAATATTGATAACTCATTGACTAATGAGATAATATATTTAGAAGGAGCAAGCGTAGTAAAACTTTATAATACTTGCATTCTTGCAGTATTATTAACATATCACGCATTAGATTTGTATTAAGGGGGTGTTTATATTGAAAAATCTTCCAACATTACAAGAATTGTTCAATCATAATATTTTTAAAGTTCCAGATTATCAAAGAGGATATTCATGGGAAAACAGGCATCGTGAGGACTTATTAGAAGATTTAGACCTTATTAGGGATAAAAAAAATCATTATACTGGCACAATAGTGATCAAAGAAAAAGGCAAAAGAGAAGGCTTGGCAAAAACTTTCACAATATATGATGTTGTAGATGGCCAACAACGATTTACTTCCTTAATAATACTTTTAAATTCAATCGCCAACGAGATGGAAGATTTAAAATATGAAACCTCCCTTGAAATTGCAGACATTATAAAACAGACCTACATTAAAGAAAAAAGCAGAGATGGGCCTTCAATTTACAAATTAGAGCTTGATGATGACAACAACTCATATTTTCGAGACGCAATTATCGAAAATAAGAAAGGGGTTGAAAAAACTATTGAATCACACAAACGTTTAGCAAATGCAAAAAAACAATTTACATCTTATTTAGTTTCTAAAAGATTTGGAAATTTCCCACCATTAACTGAAGAAGAATATTTTCAGCTTTTAAATCGTTTATTGGATAAAATATCCCAATCGCTTGTTTTTACATTATATGAAGTAGAAGATGACGCAGAAGTGGGCGTTATCTTTGAAGTGATGAATGATAGGGGCAAACCACTATCCGAATTAGAAAAAGTAAAAAATTACTTGATCTATTTAACTGGCCGCATTTCTGAAGGACTTGATGCCGATGATCTAGTAAAAAGAATAAACGAAAGCTGGAAAGTTATCTTAGAGAATCTGTCTCTAGCAGGGATGTCTAAAAATTCAGATGAGAACCGTTTTCTTCGACTAAATTATATAATCAACTACTATTCAAAAATGAGGACTATAGTCAAAGATGGGAAAAAAATTAGCATAAACAGCCAATTAGCGGACATCCATAAACAACTAAAAGACTATTTCAAAAAATACGAACGAAATGAAGAGTATGATAAATGTTACAGTGAAATGGAAGAATATATTGACTCCCTAAAAAGCATGTCAGCAAGGTTAAGAGACATATTAAACCCAGATGTACCTCAAGCTTTTCCAAACATAGAGGATGAAAAAATTAAGAGAAATTTATTAGTAACATTTTCTCAAATAGGACGTTTAGAGGTTCAATCTAACATTTTAGTACTGGCAGTTAGCCTTTATGAAAAATTCATTGATCAACCCCAAAGATTGTTAAAATTAATGCAATTAAGTGAAATTTTAGCATTTAGAATATACTACTTGTGGGGATATATGGCTTCAAAACTTCAGACTAGATTATATAAACTTTCTTGTGATATCTACCAAGGTAAAAAAAATTATTCTCAGATATATTCTGAAATAAATAATATTTTAGAACATGAAGCTCCGGAGTTCGAAATTGAATCTAAATTAACCAGTAATGACGATTTTTATGAATGGAAAGGACTTAGGTACTTCCTTTATGAGTATGAAAGATTTAAATGCCGTAAAGAAATCAATGAAGAACCAGAATTAACGTGGGATCATCTTAAGAATAAAATGAAAAAGGAAACAATTGAACATATTTTGCCCCAAACTATTGTCGGCTCAAGTGGAGAAATTAAATACTGGACAGAACGATTCACCACTTCGGAACATATTAAAAATGTTAGGAGACTTGGAAACCTCACTCTATCAACAACTCACATAGGAGCATCAAATAAAGGATTTGATAATAAAAAGGAATATTATAAAACATCTAAATGGTTCATAGAGCGTGATTTGATTAAATATAGGGAATGGAAGATAGATGAGATTGATCACAGAGAAAAAGAATTAATTGCTTTTGCTATGAATAGATGGTCAACCCATAATATTTAAATAATCATTCCATTTTCTACCATCTCTATCTTCATATTTTCATTTAATTAAAACCATCAGGACACGCAAATGTTTAACAGATTAATATCAATCGCACCGATAAAGGATCAAAAACCCCATGGGAACCTGCTGGGGTTTCTCCACATTAGGCTCACTGGAATCATCTTTACGACCATATGAAAGCTGGAATTTCTCAGAAAACAATGTTAAAAACATCCTCAGCTAAAGTTACCCCGAAGGTTTCGACCGGACATTCACTGGAGGAGGGGACTGATTAGCAGTATTAGCATATTTAGCCCTTTATTCTGGTCCAGTTTTAGCCGTAGATGACCCCTATAACACCACCAGTGATTACTCACCATCAGGACTCACCCCAGTTAAACATGTTCAGGATAACGTTATCATACCTCCCCGGGTAATTCCTAAGTAATTCAACTATGGAATTAGAGCCTTGTTGTGTAGAGCTTACATTTGCACGTTGATAAAACAGTGAATCAATGGCTGCAAACTCTTATATGCGAATTTTTAAGTATTTTACTCCTAACCGAATATATAGTTCTTAGACAATACCCTGAGCCATCATTGCCTTTGCAACTTTAAGAAATCCCGCAATATTAGCTCCTACTACATAGTTACCTTCAAATCCATATTCTTTAGCCATTTTATCAATATTTCTATATATGTTAACCATGTTTCTTTTTAATCGTAAATCAACTTCATCAAATGACCAGTGCATATTTGAGCTTCTTTGTGCCATTTCCAGTACACTGGTGGTAACTCCTCCAGCATTAGCTGCTTTTCCTGGTAAGAACATTAATCCAGATTTTAAGAATAATTTAGTAGCTCCGGGAGTTGATGGTTTATTTGCTCCTTCCGCAACATACTTAACTCCATTATCTATAAGTTTTCTAGCTGATTCTTCATCTAACTCATTTTGAGTAGCACAGGGAAGAGCTATATCACATTTTATGTTCCAAAGACCTTCACTTCCTTCTTTATAAATGGTGTCAGGAAAATCATTTAAGTATTCATGGATACATTTTCTTTCTTCTTCTTTGATATGTTTTACAAATGGAATAGATATACCATTTTCGTCATAAATGTAACCTTTAGAGTCAGACATAGCAATAACTGTTGCTCCAAGTTGTATGGCCTTTTCCGCTGCATATATAGCCACATTCCCTGAACCAGAAATTATTATCTTTTTACCTTCCAAAACTTCTCCCCTTGCTCTTAAAGCTTCTTCCAATATATAAATAAG